>Ga0210036_1000246_pt1 | contig 65961 bp, 39 predicted proteins | sample CryGeymeta201515_FD_185469 | JGI IMG/M metagenome (GOLD analysis project Ga0210036, IMG submission 185469) | Groundwater microbial communities from Crystal Geyser aquifers in Utah, USA - Crystal Geyser metaG 2015-15 (SPAdes) (version 2) | ecosystem: Environmental > Aquatic > Deep subsurface >... | reverse complement strand
AGGACCAGAATTCGATCCTTTTCATTCCGTCCCTGGAGGAAGCATCGATCATCTGTGGTCATACCCTCCCAGGCATCAGAAGCTCCGTACATGTCCGGCAAGACACGCCAATAAACGGGTCGTTTGGTCGTTTGTACTTTAGGGAATGTTTCTGTACAAGATACTGGACCATGTCAGGGTCTTCCAAAACTGGGAACAGGTGGGTTCCCATTTTTTGGAGCGAAACTTCTGAAACGTGACTTCGAACCCCACACAGTCGAACCACCAATCCCGCGTCATCCAAAAATAAAGGGGGTTCCCGTCCCTGTTTGACTTGTTCCTTGTACTGATCAAAACTATCCATGGTAATAGTAGCAGCACGAAGCAGTTGTCCAATCATCATCAAACCGGCCCAAAAATGTCGACTCGATGTAAGCAATTGAGTTTTCAATAGTAAGCTGGCCGATTCTGGCGCGCTGCCACTCAAATCTTTCAACAGTGTGGCAGGATCCAATTGCAATGCCTTGGCGACGAGATGCGGATCTTGACTGGCCCATACAACAGAAGGAAATAGTTGTTCGAGCGAATACCGACCAACGAATTGAAGAGAATTCCAACTGGTGACGCCATCTTGACACATGATGGCACCTTCGACGGCTCCTACGGACAACGTCATGCATGCTGCTGCTGCTAATAAGTGCAAAGTCGGTGGTTCAACGACACGAACAAAGGCATTTTTGGTTATGCGCATGAACGATTGATGACGTATTTGTCGATGCATCGATGTTTGACTTCGTTTCTTATCGAAGGGAAATTCATCACTTATGTTCAACAGCGCAGGAAGACGTTTGGTACAGGGTTTTGCAACGGCATCAATTACGTCATCATCATCGTCGTCACTGTCTTTTTGTTTCTCTGCTGATACTGATGGTTTTGGTGGTGTTGGTGGTGAAGGCGTTGCTTGTGGCGGTGTTGGTGGTAATAAGGAAGAAAAATGGCGTTGGTAACATTTGCACGTCTGGTGGTCCCGTTGTGGCCACTTCACCAACAAGGACAGTACCCGTCTTTGGTTGGAAAGCATTTCTAGAGGTGATGTCTTAGATGGTCTGCACTTTTAAACTGTGAGGTAGTGGTAAACTACATTACATCATGCCCTTGATTATGATAATGTTGCGGTTGGATATGGATAGATTTTGATGTTTGATGAACTTGATAATACATATGTTGAAAAATTCGGGTTTGGCCGATCGCACCGTTGATCCTTGATGATGCTGCGTCTTGTTCTTTTTATCATCATCACAGGACGAGACTCTACAACTACCAAACGTGTTAGCTAGTAGTGGTAGTAGTAGACTATTATTAGTCCACTCGCAAACGTAACAACGATATAAGAAATGGCGCTCTACTTCGTCATTCCTCATCAGTACTAGGTCTAGTAGTAGGCTGATCGACAGGGGGGGTCCAGATATTTGCGATGTGTTCCTCATCGCTCCTGTGAAAAATGTGTATCCTTCCCTGGTATTCATGACCTAAAATCAAGTTAGGCAATTCTCAGCGAAATCCAGCTCAAAGTAGTACCAGTGGGCCCAGTAATAAGTACTACGAGAAGTAGTAGTAATTCTGTTGACTCGTTGCTTTGAAGAGTGCGATCGTTGTACTGTAGGACCACAGTGTTAACCATTCTGCTGGTGATAATTAGGACGCCGTTTAAAAATCCAGTCATGTACTACTAGTACCAGGTACCTAGTGATAGGCTCTAGTAGTACCAGGTAGTAAGCAAATGCTGAAGCCTGTCAAGCAAATCCTCTTTTAGGAGCAATAAAAACGCAATTCACAGGCTTACGGTATAAATACTTTGCAATTCTAACTTCTACGGTACTGGTAGCATAGTAGTGGTAGAGTACTTAGTAGTAGTACCTGGTAGTAAATAGTATTACCGAATCAAAGCAAAGAAGCTAGCTATTACTACTACTAGTAGTAGTATTCGCATCGCCACGTATTATTAGTATTAAATTGACTACGACGAGTATTATATACAACAAAAACACACCCGCCTGTTTATGCAGATCATGAGAGGACATCAACTAAATCTAAATGCACGGAGCATGGGGACGTCCTGGCGACACCTACTACCAGCGTTAGTAGTAGTACTTCTGCTACTGGGAGGAGGAGTCCAAGCAGCTGTTCCCTGTACGGTAGACAGTGATTGTCATGAACTTCAGGGACCCGAATCTGCCTGTAATGTCACAGGTCCAGGAGGAGGCAAAGTGTGTAGCAATCCCTTCCTGAGCGGTTGCTTGTATCAGCGATTGCCCGGATGGGATCAAAAGCGCGTGTGCAACAGCGAGGATTCTCCCGAAACGATCAAAGGTGGATTTTGCGAACCACCACAGTTCGATTACATGGAAGTCCGTATGACCAGTGGTAACTGGGAATCCATCACTTTCAATGCCTGGGTCCTTCAAATCGTACTGTCGGAACTGTTGGGAGTGCCGACGACATTGGAACCCGGACAGCCCTCCACGCGGATCAACTTTTACGACGAATGGGCCAGTGTCGAATACGGTGTCATTAATAATACTGCAGGTTTTGCCAATGCTCGCAAGTACACGGACTGTCGAAGGGCCAATCGAGATCCACAGAGGTACGAACCCTGCATGAATCTCATTCCGGAATTTTGGAGCGCTACGGGACCCTGGGCGAAGGAAAGTGTCAGCGACGGATCCATGGAATCGCCGCAAGCCTTGGGAGTTTTGGCGCAAGAGACGCTGTAAGTGTCATTCCTTATGTTGTATAAGTAGTTGTTATTGTTGTGTTTTTAGTAGTCGCCGTAGTGATCCACCCTCTCAACGAACAACTTGGTTGTCTCTTCCGCAAACTTCAATGTTGTATGATAGGTTCATTCCCAAATTTACGGCACAGCGAGACAGTACCTTGATATCCTACATTGGAATGCAAGGAGAAGAAAATCGACAAAAACTGGCTGACGCTTTCTTGCGCCCTACTCTCTGGAATGACTACTGTCAACAAGTATCCAACACCAGTTGTGCGGAACCGGACGAGTACGCCATGAGAGCACCCAAGGACACGGAAGAAGGAGATGCGTACTACAGCAAGGGCTTGTACACGGGATATTTTCGCAAAACGCAGGCCAATATCGGCAATGCTACGCATCCACCGGTGGGTCACTTGATTGATTATCCTTGCGATTGGACGAGCTACGCCGAACAACAGCTTTATCATTTGAACATTGCTTTATCCGGAGACGTGCACGGAAAAGATAAACGAGGCTACGGTGACATGTATCTACCCCAAATTTTGGAAGCCGCAAACGCCACTAAATCCAATATTATGATCATGTGGGCCTTGCCAGATCCCTTCTACCAACGTTGGATTGGGACGGATATGGAATTGCATGCCGTCGTGTTTCCGCCCGTTACCATGGAATGCCTTAAGTACAAGCGCTCTTGGGAAGATTTATGTTCGGCGGATTGGGCGCTGCGTGTTGGAGATCCACGTGGTGCTTGCGAGGAACCTCCTAATTCGTTGCACAAAGCAATGTCAACCAGTCTGACAAAAGATTTCAACGATCCGTCCAAAACTTTGGCCGAACGAAGCCCAGCGGTTGACACCATTAAACAATACACAGTGAGTGCTCCCATTTATGGGTCCTGGTTCGATCTTCTGATTGAAAGAAATGCTTTGGAAATCCAACGAACGACTCTCATGCGAGATGCTACCTGCCAGTGGGTAGTGGACAACTTTGATCTGGTGAAGCAGTGGGTGCCATTTTCTTACCCACGCACGATCAAGGAAGCAAAAGCGAATGATGTGCTAGAAATTTTTTCCATTGCGCTTAGTGGACTGGCAATATTATGTGTTGTATTGGCTTCTTTGTTGGTCTATTCCTCGAGGCATCGTCGAGTCATGGTCTTTGCGCAAGTTGAATTTTTGTTGCTCTTGTTGATAGGTCTTTTGTGCATGTCGTTCGGGTCTCTAGCAGCCGCCATGCATCCCACGACTGCGTCATGCATATCAGCAATTTGGCTCGTCAATGTCGGATATACTATCGAGCTGGCGCCTTTGCTTACAAAAGTTTCAGCTATCAATCGGCTCATGACAGCCTCGGACCGCATGCAAAAGATCACGATTGCAAGAAGCAGACTTTACGGGTCCGCTCTGATCATAACGCTTTTCGTTGTTATTTTTCTGATCGTCTGGACAGCTTTGGATGCTCCGGAAGAGGAAGGCGAATTATCGCTGTCGACAAGCATGACAGAGAAAAATGAAACCATCGTATACCGGACTTACTACTGTACCTCAAAGTCAGATGCCTGGCAGTACGCAGCCTTTGGCTGGACGTTCCTTTTGCTATTCATTACCTCAATACTGGCTTTTGAGATGCGAAATGTGAGACAAGAATTCAACGAGTCACAGACTTTAGTCATGATGACATATTCTCATTTTGTATTTTCAGTTTTGAGGCTGGCTGTCCATTTCATCCACGATTTGTCAGAATCAGATAAAGCAAATTATGCCAGTATTCTCTTGAGTGTTGATGCAATGGCTGCACTTACTATTTACTTTCTCCCCAAGTTCATTGCATTGCGAAGTCCAGATGCGCGTGAACCTTCCTTTCGTGGTATCAGTGGATCATCCGACCAGTCCAATACTTTTCTAACAAGAAGAGAGAGCGGTCCAAACGTTGCCAGTGCGGCTCTCCGTGAAAACTCTTTGGACGTGCCATTTTCAAATGATAACGAAACAGTTTTAGAAAACGGCGCGAAGGAATCTCTGGTTCTTGGACAAAAGCCCGAAAAATATGGTAGAAAGAACTGCGGCAGTGTTGAGTATTGATGCATGCACTTCACCACTTGTAAGGGGCATCTATTCAGGGAAAACCCACTTCGATGGGATGTAAAATCAGATGCATATTTTTTCTTCGACGCCCGAGAGAGTCTTCTAATTCTTGTTCATAAGCACAGGTGTCGCAATAGCTAATTGTAGTGTCCTCCGAGACGAGCCAACTGGCCCACCCAAAATGCGACCGAGCTGTAGAAGTTATCGTCACTTTCTTAGTTAGTTTGGGATTGGCTCGATATTCAAGTTACAGACATATCAGACCAAGTACGCAGCACGCAGCCGACCAGTTTTCGTTCCGTCCAATTCCCTACTCCAACACTCTTGGGGCTCCATCAATCTATGTCAGTGTTGCGTTACTACGAATCCAGTGACGGTGTGTGTAGCAGTGCTTCAGAAATAACAGCATCCAGCATTAATGAGGGTTCTTGTCGGTCGCAGCATAATGCTGCCCCGCCACTCTTCCCTATTAGATATTTGGTTGTTTCCAATCGCAGACATCGTACAAGCTTCTGCAATAGATGGCGACATTACCGAGCTCATTATTTCAAATTGCTCAATTGAACAGTGGCAGGGCGCAAACCAGAAAAAGGTATACCTCGTCATTACAATCGCTTGATTCTATTGTTCTTTCGTTTTTTGTTTCTATTATTTAAAAATAATGACAAGTCGAGTCTATTGCCAATAATATACCAATTTTTAGTTTGTATAATACTAACTTCAAACTTCAAACATACAATCAATACAGCACTGCTATTCGTCTGCTCAGCAAAGTTAACCATGATCTGGCCCTGACCGTATTACGGTGGGGTTCTTTTTGTCCTTATTCTTTGCATTTCTTCTTACCTATCACCACCAAGAAGTATACAGTGGCGACCATGTCTAAAGTCTTGGGTGTTCTTTTTTGTCAATTTTGGAATTTTTTCTGCCAGAGTCATGAGTTTGACCTTTCATCTCTTTTCATGGTCAGCCTTTGTTGTAGTTTGATCTCTACGAAAAAGAATTGTATTGATTACTACCTACAGGAGGAGCTAGTATATGATTTACATTCTTGCCTTTTCATATTTTCATTGATCCTCTACCATTACAAGAAATCAGAGGGGGGCCTGCTTACATTGTTCTTTTGTCAGATGGGATACCTGGTTCTTGGCCTGAAAGGAATAGTATGCTATTGGAGCGGTCCTATTTTGGAAAATGAAGCCCTTTAGGGAATTCTGAAAATGAAGCCCCCTTCAGGGAATTCTCTTGGCTCTACTACCAGGTAGTACCTTTGTAGGAGTCTTTCGTTTCTTTTCCCACTTTCCCCTCAAGAATTATTGTCGGCGTTTTCTCCGTGCACATGTACTTTGTCATAGGGTTGGAGCTACCAGCAAGCGAGACATCCAAGAATTATTGTAGGCATACTGTAGACTACTAGGGAACAGGTTGACAGAACTAGTAGCCACATTTAGAGTCTACCTGGAAGAACAGGTAGTAGAGAGCAATAATTAAAATGCTCCTAATTTTTTTTCATAATGCTCCTAAAGTGCTCCTAATTAGGAGCATGGTTGTGACAAAGAGCAAACGCTCCTAATTGAAAAACAAACGCTCCTAATTAAAAATCAAATGCTCCGAATTATGCTGCTTAATATCTAGCAAAACAAGAACAAAACGCTCCTTATTGAAAATGAAATGCTCCTAATCAAGAATGAAATGCTCCAAAAATCTCCTACTGTAATTGAAATGCTCCTAAAACGCTCCTAAATATTTTTTTAAATGCTCCTAATTGAAAATCTTGAGTATCCTGAAAAATAGTATACTTGTTGTTCATATTACTGTCTCTTCCTGGAGTAGCTTGCTGCGTAATCAGTACTTGTAGATCTAGTAAGAAGACAAGTCACATCCATCACCATGCTTTATTAATACTACTAAATAGGACTCTACTACGAATACTATTAATAGTGGAGAACAAATAATTGTAATAACAAAGTATCTTCATTAGGGCATGGCAGCTGTAAGCAAGCGAAGCGCCGCACGCTAAATTCATTGATGTTCACGAGAACGGTGCTGCAATGGCTCGAGGGAAACTGCCGCTCAGAATATTATTAAGGCGCATTGGGAGTTGTGCTGTGATGTTGATTGTTTTTGCATGTCCAACATTCCTTATTGGGGAAATTTTCGCTTTTAAACTGCCCACTGCTAGCAGAAAGCCAGATATAACCGGTATATGTCGATTTCCCTTCACTGTATACTTCACCGTTGGTATTGCTGGACGACGAACACCTGGACTGCAATGGCAACAACAAACCTTAAGGTCTAACGAAGAAGATGCTTACAATAACAATGAAGATACTGTTCCGAGAGAGATAGCAGGACCCTTGCAATTTCTCTTTGAAAGTTTGGTACAGCAAGCGACGGGTGATGAATCGTACCATTTTGGAGACTTGAGCAAAAAAACGTTGTCGAGTCTGACGGGAAAGAATGTGACAAGGGAGGGATACCAGTTTGGTGACATATCGAAACATGTTGCCACTCAAGCAGGTCAAAGACTGACACATAATGAAGGGTATCAATTCGGTGATCTGACCGAGGCTGGCTTGAAACAGCTAGAACAAAGCTTGGCGGATTGGAAATTTAAGAATTTATCGGATCTGCCGAATAGTATTTTTCAACGAACCTTTGAAGGTATGTCGCCGGAGCAACGACGAGAGGTCATTATTGCATTCGTCCGATTGGCAGCTATTGGAGTTCTCGCCTGGGGTGTTATGGCGAATTTATGTGCGATTGGTGTGCTGTCCATCGCCTGGATGAAAACAATTTTGCAGTTTGGTGGTCAATTAGCACCTACTACCAGTGCAGTTGGTGCCATACCAATTTCTCTCCCTCTGCTACCTGTGGGTCCCAAAGTGAATTCTGTTGTATGGAACGCGGTGCTTACCAAATACACGTCCCTGCGACTCTTTATGGATCCCTTCTTGTTGGTCGTCAAAGCAGGCGGGACTCTCTATTTGTTCCTCCCGTACATACAATTTATCGACAAGACGGAAAAGAGGATTCCATTGGAATGGCGGAAGCGGGCTCCTTTGATTACCCGTGCCGCTGCACTTGCGCTGGCATTTGCAGTGAATAATTTGGTATTGTCGGGAATTCTGGGCGGGATTGCCTGTGTCGGTCTGGGTGGCTTTGTTGGCAAGCTACTGTTAGCACACTGATTGTATTATGGTGTTGGAGGTTGGAAGGAAGGCAAGAGAAATATGTGTATGGAGATACAATAACATTATTGATGATCTTGTACATATCAGCTTTCTACTTCCATTTGCTACTGGTCTAGTCTAGTCTACTAGAATACGATAATTAATTGGTCGGAATTTAGCGCTAAATAGAGAATTACTCTTAACCTTACGAGGGAATCAGCTAGGACGATCCATTGGATTTTCGAAAGTGCCAGTTTTACTCAAAAAGATTTGTAGACGATGACTCCACTTGGCTCTCAGGCACACTAGCTAGTGCACCAAACCAATCGATCATCACTCTTCCAGTTAAACAACAGTATTGGCGAACAGTGCATTATAGTTATTACATACAGCAATGTCAGAAGACAAGGAAACGGTGACTGTCATGGTCCATTATGGAAAGGAACATATTGAATTGGATGTCGATCCGAATACGGAGACCATGGCGGACATCAAGTCACGATTAGAGGACAAGACGGGTGTGGCAGCGGCGAATCAAAAGTTGTCTTTCAACAAATTAAAAGAAATGGAAGTGTATGATGACAAAACCTTGTCATTCTACAGATTCAACGGGGGTTGCTTTATGAATCTCGAAACAAAGTGAAAAGACAACGGAATGATGCTGTACTTGATCAAATGAAGGAACAAGATGAGAATTGACTTGATATTCCACGAAAAACATTGTAAACATCCATGGGAGAAGCAACAGCAACAAAAACCTAACATGAATATGGTTGCAAGGTCGGATGTTTCGGAAGTCCAGAAGGGAGAGAGGGAGCAAAAACCGGGAAACAAGTAACAAGCCATTGAGTAAATAGTAAATAATCAAGGGAGCAAACTGATGGGTGCTTACTATTATTATTTGTTGGAATCTGCTTTGTTTTTACTGTAGTATGTATGCTGATATTATGGAAGTGTAATTTTGTTGGCCCAAATTGAGATGAAAACGGCTTGTCCACGTGTCATCTATGTAGAAAGATACTACTAGCTAGTCTACTAGCAGTTGGTATGTGTCAGTGGCTACATAGCTTCGTCTCAGGCCGCAGTAGTATAATTAACATGAAAGGCAAAATCTGCATCTCAAGTTATATCTTGCTACAGTTGTACTAGTGGACTGCTCGTAGTTAGTAAAACATGCTCCACAGTCCCATTTTCACTATCAAAATCCACCCCGAGCCTGCAGCAATCCTTCTAGCAGATGATTCAGGTCCCACTAAAGAGCCAGTATTACCGCTGCCGTCCTCGCCACCACCATCTGGTACAGAAGTAGGATTGGATGTCTCGGTATTTGGAACTTCTACGGGCGCGGCAGAAGGAATGGCCGTGGGCGCTGCGGTCGGAACTGCCGTCGTAGCCGCGACAGTAGGAGCTGCTGACGGCTCTGGCGTATATATAACATGGCACGGTAAACCCTCGTCACCATCAGTGGGCCATTCAAATTTGGTAATGGACGGAATACCTTCCGGGCATGCAGGAGTTTGTCCTCCCGAGATATAGTCGTTCATATTGGGATATCCAGTGCTGGTATCAATGGCTGCCAATTTATTTTGCAGGGTGGCAAATTCGGGATACCGATTATACACGCAGGGCTTGTTGTTAATGTGCTCACAATCGACGGGAGCGTAGTAGCCCAGACCATAGTTGAGTTTCATGAACCCGTTGTATGGCCAGGGATTTCCCTGAGAGGACCGATCGACGACCAATTTTTCCGCAGAATATTCAAAAACGATGCCCCCGGCAAAGACTTCCTGGAATTGGGGCGAAAAGATAGCATCGACTTGCAACCAATCTCGTTGTGCTTCCCACCCATCAATCGTTTCAAATCCTCGCTCTCGACATCCAAACTCGGCAATGATCACCGGGACGGGTAACTGGTACCTCGCATGATCAAGGCGTAATAATTGCCATCCAGCAAGAGTACCGACGGTATCTTGTGTGGCATCACAGTGCTGATAGGCATTGAGTCCGTACCATTCCGGCGTTTCGAGATCGTCCGTGACATTGTTGCGACAATTAAAGTAGTACGTTTGCAAATCTCGTTCAAGGTCCCAATTGACCATACCAATCGGAATGGCACGGGGCAGTATGGTATTGGGAACGTTACGACACCGGTTCACGTACTGGCGCATGTCTGCCAGAAACTTTTTCTGGCACGGTGCGTTCAGGTGAATGTCGGGTCGGGCGTACAGCGTCACTTCGTTGCCCGCAGAAAAGGCCAGCGTATTGCGGTACTTGGAAAATTCGTTAATGATGAATTGACCTCGTCGTTTCAGGTCGTTCGTGTAGCAGGCCGGAGCGGGAAAATCTCGCCCTCCAATGTTGCAACCCGAACAGTCCGCCAATAATCCTACCATGACGTAAATTCCAGCATCTTGCAGGGTGCACATAAAGGCTTCGTGGTAGACAGCAGGATTGACGGCGTAGATGCGAATGAGATTGACACCTAAATCTTTCATGTGTTGAATATCTTGCTCCCACAAGTGCCGGTACTCTTCCGAAAAGAAATCTATGCTGTTACTGTCTGTACTGAGAGATCCGGCATTGGGGCGAGGATAGTAGGCCACGCCTCTGAGAGACACGTACTCTCCGGTAACGGAATCGAAAAATCGTTTGCCTTTAAGGACCAGTGGGTTTAATGGAGCTGACGTGGGACACGCCACTGGTTCGGCAATGGTATCGGCTTGAGCCTGCACAAAGAGGACGACTCCTCCTCCGGATGATGATGATGTTGCTGATGATGATGATGATGATGATGATAAAGAGTAGATATCATGAAGAATCGCTTGAACCAGCAAGAAAAAACACCATTTGGTTTTTGCAGAGTTTACCAGTTTTAGTAATATTATCATGATGATGCTTGAATAACAAATAATATTATGAAATAAGTAATAACTGAATAATAATACTGTAATATTATCGTACGGTGCAATTTGCAATTTGCGCAAGCTAAAACAGTGCGTTGTACTTTAGCTCTATGGCTTGTTCCGTGTGGTTACAAAAGGTAGCAGGTGGGGAATAATAAGAAAGGGTTGCAAAAACTTGCTTTGTAGCTCTAGTCACCTACCTGATGATGACCAGCATGTTTGCCATTCATTCATTTTCATCATTACTACAGTTTTTGTCTGTGTATTGAAGTAGCCATTATTGATGTCTTTCCATGATGAAGCGAATTAATATTAATATCAAAAAAGAATCTTGTGGGACTTGACTCGGAATAGCTATTGCATTAAGTAAATACCCTAAATAATTAATTAGTAAAAGGGGGGGCAGATAACCATACCTGGTAGAGCTAATCCTGCCCCCCTCAAGAAATAAATTACAGTATTGTCCAAACGACTACTACTGCTAAATCGAAATTTTCCATCCACATTAGGGTTAAGGTCACAAGGGTTAATGCCAGTGTCTCAATAAAGCGAATAAAAAATAATAGGAGTAGTCTACTCCGTACTCACCAAGAGTACGGTACTAGTCTAATACTCCTACTACCAGGTACCAGGTACTACTACTCTAGTAGATCTAGTAGTAGTAGTAGTAGTAACAGCCATACTACTGGGTGTACTCTGACAAAAACCAAGAAGAACATTATCCATATTCTCTCCTTTCAAACAAACGAAACTTTCGTAAAGTAGGCGAGAACGGACAGAATCAAAAAATTAATATCATTGTCAAATTTTTAGTACTCGTTCCACGTGCGAAGACTTTCGTTGATTAAACAAAGCAAGCAGAGATCGGCAAAAAAAGATGGATCTTTAAAGATTAAAGCACCATCACGACCTGAATGGGCCAACTTGCCCGGTTTTTTTCCCCGAACAGTAGTTATGCTATTCTTTGTGTGACCACTCCACTCATTGTTTATTTCTTTCCTGTATTTTAATGTATGAATATATTCATATACTATTATATACATTGTTTGTCAGCTTTGCCTCGTCCACCACGAACACGAGTTTCGCTCACGTAAACAACACAACTTCTTTTTTCACTAGACTCACAATACCAGGAAACAAGAAAGAAGAAGAAGAAAAAGGACACATAACGACAACAATGAATGTTCCTAAATGTCAGCGTTCCTTTACAATGCTATTTGCTGCACTTTTGCTATCATTCCTAACCTCCCAATGTTCTGCACAGATCACTATGGCAACCACAACACTATCACAATCACTCACAACAACAACAATCATTTGTCCATCCAACGGGACCAGTTCGAGCAGTACGCGCTTGAAAAGTCAAGATCCCGTCAGGTCGTTTGCTGAAATTTCGGGTGCCGTATTTTCCAATACGCACGTATCGCCCAGCAGCAGCAGCAGCAGCAGTAGCACCAGTAATACGTTGTTGTACGCCGTTACGGACGGTTTGAACAATAATTACAATCGTTCCAAAGTGAGCGGTGGACGGATCGGAGTATTCGATAGTGGTACCGGCAAACGTCTTTTCAGTTGGCCCTACCCAATTCGACCGAACCTAATTACGATTGGGAAACCATGACGTTGGGAAGTTGTGGCGGTACCACTGATGACGACGGCAACGATATGGATTGTATTTACGTCGGCGATGTGGGCGACAATGTGGCCCTACACACTCGGGGACGACGAACCGATCGAATGGTTAATGGGTACAATCCCTACCGCATCATCAAATTTCGTGAACCCAACTATTCGACCATCATGAACGCATGGAACAATAATATCGATACGGTCGTCATTCCGGATTCCGATATTTTTATACTGCCCTTCGACTACCTTCACGAATCACTGCCTACCGATTATTCCGATTGCGAGGGCATGTTTGTGGATCGGACTGGATGGGGGGACGAGGATAACAGAATTGGTGATCTGTACCTAATAACAAAATGGAATCCTAGTACCGTACATAATAACCGATTGTTGCGGATTCCCACCAGTGCCTGGACGGGAGGAGGAAGGACAGCGGAGGGATTAACCATCCACGACCTTTATTCTCCAGCCGCCGTAGGAAACTTTTCGGAAACGGGCGATTACTTTCAATACCAGTGGACGGGAGCGGACATGTCGCGTGATGGTACCGTCCTTTCTATCACTACGCCCCTGAATACGTCCCTATTTTTGCGGTGTCCGGGTGAGAATGTGTGGGAAGCACTCACAGGTACAGCTCAAGCATGTCACACCTTTGATCATCCCGCACAGGGACAAGTCGAGACCAGTGCCTTTACACCCGATGGACTCCGGTACCTGCAAATCCCAGAGGGGAATCGACCGCACATGGGATGGACCGATATGTTACGGAACGATCCCAGCAGCGTAGTCAGGGTCTGTCCTGGTACTCCAACGCCAGCAGCTACATCCACAAGTGCAGCACCACCAACAGTAAAATTTACCTCTCTTGCGCCAACCTCGCTGGCACCTACCTCGCTGGCAACCACCAAGAGTTCTACCAACAAGCCTACCCTGATTTCACCTTCGAGTGCACCTTCGGCAATTCCTACCGAAACCACCACAATTCTTGCCAGTTTTGCCAGCACTTTAGTTTCCAGCAGCATGAATGACAGCAGCAGTAGTACTCCTGAATCCAGCATTGTTCAAACCGAGTCTCCCAGTATCGAAACTACTTTTATGGGCAGTCTTCGAGGAACGATAACAGTCACGGAATCTGATAATGTTGCCGGATCGTTCTTGAGTACAATCGATCCCCAACTCATCTCCAAGACCACAGCTGTTATAGACGGACCTTAAAAAGTGAGATCATAATATTGTCTATGATGATATCAATTTTGTCAAGGCACAAAACCTGGTTGTTCTCTTGTTTGTTACAATCAGCCTGTGGTTCTTTTGTCGTAACGTTTCCATTCAGGACAGTAGCTGTCGCTCAATAAATTCTAAACGTTCTAGAGTATTTGTCATTTGTAGCATGGAGAGCGAGTCTTGTGGAGACCAGCGTTGACGACCACGACGACGACGACGACCACGGCGGTCATCATTGTCCGGCGGAAACAGTGCCAGTGCAGCCGCAAAACTAAATAGCTGTTGCCGGTGTTTTTCGAGAGAACTATTGGCATCCTCAGTATTTTCATAATTATCATCATCATCATCAGTAGTGATACCAAAATCATCATTATCGGCTAAGGACAACCGTCGTTCGATTTTCCTGTCGTTGCTGCTGCTGTTGTTGCTCGCCCTGTTTTCATTACTGACATCATCATTGATCTCTTCATTACCGAAATTAGTCATATTTCGTAGCAGTAGTACTGTTGGCGACAACTGTTCCTCTTGCAAGAGCATTTTTATCATTTTCTGTTGCAACGTACGAAAACGCTCTTGTTCATCATTCGTCATTATTATTTCATCGTCGTACAAACGTGTGGGTTTGACCAATATAAACGGTAAGGTATCATCATCATCATCATTGCTACCCGTAGTGCCACGGCCGCAGCTGTAACCATTATGCCACACTTTTTCGATGCGAAAACGACCAACTCCCAAAGCCCTTAGACTGATCCGTCGTTGTTGTTGCTGCTGTTGTTGTTGTTCATATCTGCTGCTGGTATTAAGACTGCTGCTGCTGCTGCTGCTGTCGGAGATAGTAGTAGTGGTAGTGGTTGCAGTGGATCGAATACTTTCGTTCCAATCTTCAATAACAAAAAGTGTTCCAATATCTCCCTTTTTGTACATGGGAACAATAATGGGACTCTTATTATTGCTGCTGCTGCTGCTGCTGCTGCTGCTGCTGCTATTTTTGCTACTATTACTATTGCCCATTACAACAATTTGTGGTTTGTTCGATCCATAAATGGCACCAAATATCATGGGAATGTTATTTTCAGTACATTGTTGCTGTTGCTGTTGTTTTTGACGAATATAATCACACATGTCCAAAAATCGTGGTTCAAAAAGATTCAAATTCAGTGTTTCGGTGGGTAATTTAACAGATTTACGCAATGGAAAAATGGGAAGATAATCATCGAGTGGTAATAAGGAACACTTATTGTAGACGTCATAGCTGTTGTTGTTGTCGTCTTTGTCGGAAAACAGCCATCTTGGTAGCTGTTGTTGTTGTTGTTGTTGTTGTTGTTGCTGCTGCTGCTTCTGCTTCTCTTGTTGTTGTTGCCATGACAATAACGATGACGATAACGTATCTTCGTTTGGATCGTCTTGCTGCTGCAATTGTAATTGCAACAATAATCTCCTCCTCACTGGCAGTACAGGAACAGGAACAGGAGACGGAGGATTGTGATGCCTGTTGCTTCCAACAACAACAACATGTCCTCTGCTATTGAATATTAACAATGAAGAAGATGACAAGGATGAAACAGAAGCTAGTTTTAGATGCAGTAATAGTATATAGAACACAATTAGTATCATTGTCATCAAAGACATGGTTGAATAGCAGCAACAGTAGCAGTAGGACAAGTCCAACAAAGCAAGCTGCTGTTGGCCCATTTTTATAATTCAAAGCAAAAAGAAGACAGTCCCTTGGGCTGTGCATGAACGAGAGTAATGATAATCCTAGTTGGTACAGTAGTAGTCTAGCTAGTAGTCTAATCCAAAGCTCTGTCGGTTGTCGTTGTTTGTGGTGGGCCTTTTTCGGTTTGATGATGATGATGATGATGATGATCAGAGTAAAAGAAAAAAGAATGACAGACTATATGTTTCCTACCGTAGGGTTGAGGTTGATCAGGAAACCTGGTTACACAAAAAACTCGTACCAGGTACTCTACAAGTGCCGTTAATAAGAAATAAATACCAGTACGTCTACCTCGTGGACTAATACTGTAGTACTTAAGCAAAAATAATACTGTTGAACGTGGCAATCCATCTCTCTCATCATTACAGGAACCGCTGTAGCTAGGGTAACTTTTAGCAAGATGAGATACAAAACAAAACATGATTTCTTCTTTATGGTCTGCTACTGCAGTAGGGAAGTGGGGAAGTGGGGCAGTGGGGGGAAACGGCGGCTTTCTTGTTGTGCTGAAAACAAATCTCCTTCCCTACCCCGCGCTCCTCCTGCTCAGCTTTACACTAGTCTGCTATTATTTCTTTTGTTGTGTTTTGCATCTTGAAGAAGAGTACCATTATACTCTTAATTATAAACAGGGGTAAAAGTTCATCTTTGGTTACGATATCACGTATATTCCTGTCTGTCGGATTCCTCTCTTCAACTACTTTGGTCAGTCAGCTTGCTCTAGCTAGTAGTATACGTAGTTTGGTAAAGTTGGTAAAGAAGACGCAGAGGTATTCCTATGACTTTTGTTTTTCGTTGTAAGTGAAGCATTGAAACTCTGGATGTTCGGCGGTGTGCTTAACTTTAGCTAGCTACTGTACGTACTACTAGTAATACCTACTCTAGCTAGTAGTAGCGGAAGCAATAACAACAGCAAGAACAAGCGACAACAAACAAGAAGCAGCAAGAAGAAGAATAAAAAAGAAAGGTGCATGCACACACAAATGAATACGCTGCACACTGGTAGAGAGTATGGAATGTTAAGAAATCCGAACCCGAACAGAAAATAGCATCATACGATCGCACGACGCTTGATTGTTCTCTAATCTGCTCACCTGGTGTCCTGTGACTCAGCTTAATTGTATTCCAGGTGTCATTGTTGTTCGCTTTTGCCGGCAATTCTAGCTGGCAGGCTACTAGTAGAAGTAGTACTAAAGTAGCTAGCTAGAGTAGTCACAACTAGTAGTAGTAGTTAGTAGTAATAGAGCTAGCTAATTTTGCCAACAACAACAAAAAGGATCATCGGCTACTGGTGTTGATTCATACTTTCGAGAGCTATAATTCGTACTCATGAGGATTATGAATATTTTTAAGTTTCCTCTGTTCTTTTGTAGTATCAAAATCATGATGTTCCCAGCTCCGGAAGTTGTGGCGAGTGTCTGTGCCTGTAATAGTGACGACGCGGACAATGCGCAGGCTTGGAAGAGGAGAAGGATGAAAAACTTCGCGTCAAAGAATTGGCCAAGGCTTCCAATCGATAACGCCTCCGCCCCCGACCCTTCGGAGGAGTCGTTTGGCACGACGACGATTGCGGTCGCATTGCAGGTGTTACGGCTGTTGCCTTTCCAAGTGCAATTTGTTCGTCTCCCTGCGCCAATTTTAATGCGTATTCGACATCACCGAGTGAGAGCCTTTCGGAATAGTGTCGCAATTTCGATGGCATCTGTTCTTTTTGGCGATTTCGCTTCCGCTGCAGAGTGGACTGCATTTCAAGCACCCGTTGGACGTGCTCTGTCGCTTTTTCCTTACGTGACTTGGTCTTGTACAGGACATCCTCCAATCCTCTCCATGTCATGGTTTGACTCGCTTCCAAATTCAGCGGTTCTTTGCTGTATAGCTGCGCCCGTAAGTTGCTTTTGAGCTCGTTCCGCCGTTTGGATTGCAGTTCGTTCATTTTGTACCAGTACTGGTCTTCTTCATCTTCAGTACGCACGTGATCAATGTAATGTGTTACAACATCACTGGGTGACGTAAACTGGACTTGTTTCAACAACCTGCAACTGTCCGAATCCAGCAGTACAGAAGTCCTGTCGGTCACCTGCTTTTCGCGCGGTCTTCTCAATATTTTGTTAGTGTTGGTACAGTCAGTGGGTGCGGAGTTGGTGCTGCAACTGGTGCTACTTCTTTTGGGAGAATAGCTGAGACTGCGTCCAAAATATTTGAACGGAGTTGCCATTATGTTAAACTCCTTCTTGTTATTTTGGCGCGCCTTAACCAGTGTAAGATTGTCACTAGATGAACTGTGTTGACTGTCCTCTATATAATCTTGGTTCTTTGATACTAACAGCTTATTTGCTTTCCCTTCTGGTAATGGTAGTGCTGCTTGCGGTAAGGGTGGTGATGTCATATTAATTTTATGTTAATGTTGATAGTTGATTGTTGACGCAGATGTGATTGCCGCAGTTCAGGTTGGTCATAGAGATGTTTTGATGTTGACGTTGGCAAGTTATGTCAGCGCGGCGCTGCTCGCTGCTGTCGCCTCGTATTCGCGAACAACTATTTTAAACGACCCAAATGTCATCCCTTTTCGAAACCTGTCCAAAATACTACTCGAGTACTAATTACTAGTAGTAAACCTCTACTCCGATATTATTAGCAAGATGGCACGTTCCGTAGATTTCTTCAAACCTCTGATTGGTATTCATACGTAAGTCTTTTCAATGTTGAAAAAGTAGAAAACGGAAGTCACCCGGGAATGCAAGAAAAGTTCCCAGGGCAAGCACAAACGTCACCCGGATAGATATATTAATTACAAAACGCAAAAAATAGTAAAATGGTCAGACGATCAGACTGCACAGGGACACAACAGGAGTAGTCTAGTACCCGAGTACTTAAATTACAGCACTCGGAGTCTCTCGAAAGCAGGTTATTACGATCAACCAAAACAGCATGGCGTCCATTAGGCTAAGGAATGAAAAAAGTGGTTGCTTGCAAACTGAGTATTGCAGCTTTTCAGCAGCTGTATCATTTTTTCGTTTTCTTTAAACTATGCACGCGTAGAAGCAAGCTTATCACGGTAAAGTTATATAATTATTTCAGGTTCCAAAACCCATATATCGTCTGTCAAGTTTATGACTTGTAAAGTGGTAGAACCGTCATTTCTCTGCCGTGTTTTAATTTAGATCCTTGCTGCTACTAGCTACACGTAATTCACTCTTGCTTCTTGCTGAGCTCGATGCTCGATTTTCCAACATCTCCTGCACCTGATTCTACCAATCTTAATCGAATGGGTCCTTTGTGTTGGCTGTTAGGATCTAAGCGTTGTCCTTTTTGAAGTATATCCAAGTATCCATCCACCGCGCACTCTTTTGCAATTTCTCGCGTCAGAGGCATGTATTGCTTCCAGTCTCCCTTTGTTTGACCGAAGAGCTTTCTTGGAATTTCCGAGGGTCAACACGTTTTGGTCAGACCACGCTGGTGAACTAGATCCAACATAGTATTTCGTAATCGTAATTTAATAATGGAAAGATCAGTTGTGTTGCTGTTGTCTGAAAAGGCATCTTTTACTTTGTTGTTGTCGCTGTCGCTTCCATAATATTTTCTGTTTTTGGTCTTCTTGTTCGCAGCTGTTTGCGTGTCCATACAATCATCCGCCTCTCCTTCTTGCGTCTTAATTCTTTTGCTCCGTCGAGGAGGCATGGTCAGTTCGTATATTCAGCAATGCTTCAGCGATGCATTACCTCATACAGTATTTATTTATCTTTAATTCGAAGTGACACGAACAACAGTCCGCACACTTTCGGCTTTTGGTCAACTGAGGACTGAGGGAGCTGGTCGAAATTCGAAATACCCCAATGACGTGTAAAAAATCACATGAGCATGTCCATGTTGATGTTCAGTCGTGTCACCGCGATCGCATTTCTTGACACGAAGATGCCAATCAAAGCCGAAAAAGACGATCAACAAGACAAAACAAGACAAAGACTAACAACACCGGACATCATTCCTTTTCGTCACAACATATGTTCCCAAACAAAAAAGACAACCCATTCTAACCTAAATTTATCGAACAAGAAATGATAGCTAACTCTCAGACAACCCAAGCATTGGGACCTCTGCCTCCAAAATTGCCGTCCATTCTCAAGAATACACAAACACCAAAAGACGAGTCCACCGCGGAACAATATGAACGATTGGTGGACCGATACTACCAGCAAGTCCTGAAAATGGACGCTGCTAAAGCCAACACGAAAACAAAGTATTGGGTCGCCATTGCCGGCGGTCCTGGTTCAGGTAAAACGACCAGTGCCGAGACCATTGCCTATAGATTGAATAATCGATTTCCAGATCGTCCACCTGTTGCTGTGGTTGTTCCGATGGATGGTTTTCACTACTCAAGAGATGACCTGGTAGCCAAATACGGTCCGGATGCTCTGTTACGACGAGGTGCACCGCACACCTTTGACGCAGAAGGTATTCTAGAAAAACTGACCGAACTGAAAGAACAAGGGCACGGTGTTCTTCCCAGCTACAGTCGCGAGCTTTCGAATCCATTCCTCGATGGAGTTCATGTAGAAAAACATCACAAAATCATCTTGGTCGAGGGACTGTATTTGTTGCACACGCGAGATCCTGCGTGGGCACCGTTGGATGCCGTTTGGGATGAGCGAATTTTTGTAAAGGCTCCGTCGCGAGAGCATCAAAAAGAACGATTGCTAGCGCGTTCACTCAAGAATTGGAGCTTAGCCAAGGCTAAACAATGGGGCCCCGGTGCAGAAGGTGCCCTGCAACTATTGGAATTCAATGATGTCAAGAATATGGACTTGTTAGAGTACTGTGCCGATCAAGCCGATGAAGTGATCGTCACTCGCTAGTAGAATTATGCATCTTAGCATTGATGGTGAGCTAATATATATGTAAATAAGTGTATAGGTGTTTAGGGGGGGGGTACACACTCTCACTACCACTACTTCTTTTAAATAATGTACAATGTTGTTCCAGTTACTTAATAGAGACCAGTATTAGCGTTATTGTGATCGAACGAGCCAAATTTGGTTTTCCAATGTGCGTCCAAGCAAATTTAGAATTCTCAGATAGTTCTATTTCTTGGTGCGAACTGAACTGCCTACTATGGTAGTAGTAGTATCGTATGAATCTACGTCTAGTACACCACCAATTACTACTAGACTACTAATAGCTAGCTAATAGTATTAACAATCTTCCAAAACAAAAATACCGTACTCGAGTAGTCTAGGACTGTAGACTGGAAATAATGAGTTCGTCCAATGATAAGAGGCTATTGTTGATTTACTCGGCGACCGCTACCGCAGTAGTCGTGGGAGGAGTCATTGGCTACAAGGCAATGAAAATGGGAGCTTCAGGATCGAAAACTACCAAATATTTGCCCGAATTCGAAGAGCAGTTGCCTTCGTTGAGCGGCAAAGTCGTGGCCGTTACCGGGTCTACATCGGGAACCGGTCTCGTCTTTGCCAAGGTAGCCGCTCGCAAGGGCGTCGGTACCATCTTGTTGTTGAACCGACCTTCGGAACGTGTTACACAAGCTGAAGAGGCTATTAAGAAGGAAATCCCAGAAGGCTCCACAACCAAGGTGAAAAGTATTCCTTGCGATTTGCAAGATTTTGAATCTGTCAAAAATGCATGTACGATCATTAAAAGCAAATTCCAAGCATTGGACGTATTGTGCAACAATGCTGGTATCATGGCCATGGAGGATTTGGCGACCAAGGATGGATATGATGTTCAGATGCAAACGAATCATTTGAGTCATTTCTTGTTGACGAAGGAACTTTTTCCCTTGCTCCAGCGCGCCAAAGAATTGCGAGGAGAAGCACGCATTGTCAATCATTCGTCGCTTGCTCGTAGGGGTGGTTTGCTTCAGAGCGAATACTTTGCCAAGAATAGCGGTGGCAATCTAGGAGGCAATGGTTTTACTGGGAAATGGAATCGATACCATTACAGCAAATTGGCCAATGTTGTCTTTACCCTGGCGTTGGCAGACAAGCTCAAGAACAGTGGTATAAAGTCAGTTTGCGCGGCTCCCGGATATTCCTCCACCAATCTACAAGTGACATCTCAGGGAATGACGGCACTGATGTGGACCCGATTTGTGTCTCAGAGCGCCGAGGATGGAGCCATGCCCCTTTTGCAGTGTGCCTTTGGCATGGATGTGCAGAATGGTGATTTCTGGGAACCCAGTCATTACATGAACATGGTAGGACCTGCCACCAAGGTCAAATTGACCAAGGAATGCACGGACGAAGGGTCTCAGAAAATGTTATGGGAAGCCTCCGAGGAAGCTTGTGGCAAATTTGAGATTTAAACTTGGTAATAGTAATGAAAATGACTAAATGTTTCCTAAGCCTACGGAGTTGAAAAAAAAAATGGTCAACTAGAACAGTGGCTTACTGCCATCCATATGCGCAATACTAGCCTCAATGGCACTGTAGACGACACCAATACGTTCGTCTGCCGTTCGTGCCATCAATAATTGCGGTCGTATTTCCATACTTACCCCCATTCCGGGTAAGGGATTAATCAATGCACCAATCCACATGGCACGGTCCGATGGCATTGTAAAGGGTGGGATATCTCCCAAATCTCGTAACAGTTGATCAATTTGACCAGGAAAATGTTCTTTGGTTCGAGCCAATGCAATCCATTGATCTACCAAATTGTCATCCCCATTAGTCAATTCGGCAGCCAATTTCATAGCGGATGCCAACGATGTCGGATCTTCTTGTTCCGTTATAATACTGTTGTCGTTGTCGTTATTTTTGTTGTCAGTGTTCGTTGTTGTCCCTATTGTCGTCGTGGACAAAGCCACATCCTCTGTAGAATCGGTTCGTAAATCTTCTTCTTGTGCTTTTAAAAATTGTACTTTGGCTTCCGTCCATCCACCAGTAGGATTCGTGGACAATGTATCCGCAATGATCCGAAATCGTCGACCACCAACCAATTCCACACGAAGCGCCTGCTGTTGTTTCGTTGTTTCTTCTTTGTCTCCGTCATTTTCGTCTTGTACATTTACTACAATGGGTTGTCCAACCAATTCGACTTCAACACCATTTTGTAATGGCATCATGTTGCTAGGAGTATTCGTTGGTCCATCATTATTGTTACTATTATTGGTAGTAGTAGTAGTAGCAACCATCCCAATCATACCGAACCGTGGACGTTCTGATTCAATGCAGTGACGAACCAGTGCCTTGAAGGCAGTATTCGTTACTTCAATTTTAAGTCGTTGTCGTGGCAACATCGTATCCAAAACGACGATAGGAAGCTGCGTATCTTGCCTTTGAATTTGAGCCATGCGTGCACTCAACGATTTCATGAATAATGTTGTATCATTATCATCATTCTCACTGTTGTCTTGATTACTATTATTATTATTGGTAGTAGATAGCAAGCGAACTTGATATTGTTGTTTTTGTTGTTGGCGTCGTGTGTTGTGAATAATAGTAGAGGTATATATATTACTGCTGCTACTACTTCTAGAAGTTGTAGTTGTAGTAGTTACAGGTTGAAATGCATTACAAGTCCTCTCACTCACACTCAGCAGCAGGATGCAGCAGCAGGCTACAACAATAATGCATACAAGCGAAAGATGATGCGTTCGTAATAATGGACCAGTGGTAGTTTGAAACATTGACTTTTTGCGAGTGTCTGCGCACTCAGTAGTAGAGTATATTATAATACTAATAATATAATATGTGGCGGCGTGCTATGACTTGTTTTGGTATCGTATTATTTTTCTATGTACGTATTTGATGTGTCCTTTTAATAATAATAAATAAATGAAAATTAATACCAGTAGTCTCTAGTAGTAGTAGTAGTCTAAAACTGGTATAACAACAAAATACCTGTGCACCTGGTACTATTATTGATATTTTTTGAAACCGATGGCTAGTAGCCTAGCTAGCTACAGTAGTAGTAGTGTTGTGATGGACGCCCCTTTGTCTTGATGACCGTTCGTGCTAAATGAGATGTGAGTGAAGTTGTGATGATTTTTTTTGGTTGGATTTAGTGCCCAGGTGATCCACTGACTCATTGGATATTGCTGACTGTTAGATCCGTATCTTCTGGGATTGGCACTTTCACACAATCCCTTCTTAATTCATTCTGGCAGGAGCTGCAGATTCTGTCAAGTCAGACCGGAAGAACTGATCGAGTACTCTGGTACTACACTTCTTCATGATTTAATTTTACTAATAGACTACCGAAGTAAAACCAACACAATAGTCAGCTTCTTCATCATTTTTCTCATTTATTTGTGTGTGTATTTGGGTGTTGGATGAAAAGCATGAGCACAGGGCTATTACGTGTAGTTCATCGGAATCACTCTCTCTTACTAGTTCTTCTATTATCGTCCAATCCATTTCTTCCAACATTGTTTGCCTTTACATCGCACTACAAGTACAAGTACAACTACAACTACAACTCCCGCGGTACTACTAGTACAAATACTCATCAAAAGATTCGAAACTCCCAAATAACAATGTGCAATCCAAGTGAAAATGTTCTTTCATCGTCATCATCATCATCGTCGTCGTCGTCGCCCTCTGCACAAAATGATGTTACAAATAATAGTAACGATACGATACCATTGTTGATGCAACGATTGATAGACGCAAACGTTCCATCCAATGAAATATTCTTTCGTGCCGACCAGCATCATCCAAATAATCATCATCATAATCATCATCATAATCGCAAAGACAACGACGCCAATGCCAACGACAACGATGACGACATTGTTGTTATAGAAATTAAGACTCTGGTATGGGAAGTTGTAAACGCTGCTTCCTCTCTTTCCGAAGCAACAAGAAAAGAAACCGTGGATCCATTCTACGTGGTCACGGCATTGCCAATGAACAAAAAAGTGAATACTACTCAGTTACGACAATTGATTCGAACAATGAATCAGGATCCAAAAATTGCGCTACTAGAATTCTTGAATAACCACCACCACCACCAACAACAACAACAACAACAACCTAGTTCTTCTTCTTCTCCTTTTTTGGAATTGAAAATCAATATGGCATCTCTACCGATGGCTGAAGAACGAACAGGATATGCTTCTGGTTGCATGCCACCCATAGGACACACGATACCAGGTGTCCTCTTTGTCGATCAATCCATCGTGGAGGCAGCAGAGACAACACCAAAAAGGGTACTGGCGAGTATTGGGTCTGGTATTCCTGGACAGAGCTTATTACTGCCACTTGAACAATTTATTCAAGTTGCCAAAACAACATCCACACATTTTTACATCGATTCCTTGACGCACTCGACGACTGGTCCTGACACTATAACAAACACCAACACCAACAGCAGCAGTAACAACACCAACAGCGATACTTCTTCCGATAATCATTCACTTTCGGTACGAGACAATAATAATGATAATCCACATCAGTGGCGTCAACAATTGAAAAAGGAACGCATTGAACGACAACCCAAACCACTCGATCGATTACAAGAGTATCGAAAATTTCAAAATCGTCACGACAAGGCGAAACTGTTTAAAAGTACGGCACGACGAAAAGGGGGATTCAATGATGTCAAATTGTTGGTTCAAGAAGCGGTTCAACAAAAAGAATTTGCTGATATGTTACAGACGTATCCAAAACATAATTTGGATAAAAATGCGATTCATATGGCTGCATGGAGAGGTGATTTGGAATCGGTTCAATTATTGTTGGAAACTGCTCAAAACGTGTGTCCCGAACTAGATGCGGTCAATATAATTTCCAAGGGAGAAGGGAATTATGGCAAAACAGCCATTTTTTACGCCTTGACACAGTGTCGACAAGACGTGGTACGATATCTGTTGGAGGAACATCACGCGAGCCTATTGTTTGTGAATAACAAGGGTCAAACACCCTGTAGTATCGCCGTGAGTCATTTCGATGAAAGCTTCTGCGCAGAAATGTATCATCGAGAAGCGCAGCAACTGCGCGTGTCGTCGGTTGGTTTTGCCGATTATCGAAAATCACATTCGGATCACTTGTTTTACGGAGATTTGGATCCACGATTTCCTATTGACAATCATAATTTTGGAAACGACTTGGCAGAACCACTAAATGAATTCCAAAGATCGGTTGAACGAGCAGATCCCGCGACCATTATTCACGGTGTTCCAACTGTGTTTGTGCCTCGAAGTCTTCGGCCGACCGTACGCTGGTGGAATCGCAAGGACTCGTCTTTAGAAAACGCTAATTCCGACACGGCAAACGATCAAATAACGTTCACTCAACCAAGAGCAATAAAGAAAAAGAACAAAGCCGAGCAGCAAGAATACACTACAAAGCCCAGGCGCCAGTCATCATTTCCGCTCCGTGATGAGCTTCCAGATGTTGGTGATATTCAGCAATTAGAGCGACTCACACTGGACGATGTCTTGGGAAATGCACCAAACGATTTTAAAATCCGTCTTGTGAATTGTTCCGGTTCCATTCGTCAACTGGAGCGGGATATCGATGAAGCCATTGAAGCATTAAAAGCCAAGTCGGATAAAAGCCCGAACAAAACTCTGCCTTCGAAAGATGCAACTTTGGTAGAATCATCCTGGGGGTTAGATTGTGAATGGAAACCTGGACGTGAATGTGGGAAGGATAGTCCTGTGGCGACCCTACAGCTCGGCACACATCAGAAAGCTTTTCTTATTGACGTGCAAAGTATTTGTCAAGCAACTAGCAGTTTGGAAGGAGCAACACAAATCGAACCAACAGTTTTGGAAAAGCAGCTAAACTCTACCTTATCCAAACTTTTTCGGCATCCCGAACTGCCTCTACTTGGTTTTGGCGTAATGCAAGACCTAGGAAAATTAGCAGCATCTTATCCTCATTTGCTTTGCTTCTCCGAGTATTCCTCCGTGATGGACCTACAGGGAGTTGCCTCTACAGTTTATCCCAAAGGAAGCCGCCCAGCGCTGTCCAGTCTCCAGAAAATGGTGGCTATTCTAATGACGAAGCGACTCGACAAAACTGAGCAGTGTTCGAATTGGACCGTTCGCCCTCTCAGCGATTCTCAAATCGACTACGCCGCTCTCGATGCTGCCGTGCTCCCGAAATTACTCCAAATTATGGTTCAAAAAAGCACTACGATCAAGCGGTACAACGGACAGTTCTTTTCTGTGCATTGCAATTTGCAGTCGAATCTTCGTTACCTCTTTCTCGAGGATATTATTGACAAACAGGATCCGTCCGAAGCGAACAACGATGACAAGGTTGTGTGGAAGGTACCTATGGGTAGTGTGCGCCAAACCTTAGGAAAAGCTGTGGCCCGTCAATGCTGGCCCTCTAGCCAAGCAGACCCTGGGATCCCGATTCGCCAGCAATTTCAACCCCACCGAATGACCAAAAAGGAAAGGGCGCACCTGGCAAAAGTTGGTCCCCAGGGAGTCGAAAAACCGAAACCGATTCAATTACATACACTGACAGGAAATCTTGACAATCTACCCATGCCTGGCATTTCTCTCGGCTACACCAAAGACTCATGCGCCTTTCGGGTTGTAGGGCACGAATTTATGAATACGCTACCAGAGGGAACACATGTAGGTTTCAACCGACGGTCTGGCGTCGTGGAAACTGCAAACGCCTGGTTAATTTTTTGTAACTTTGGTGGCTCCTTGACAAAAAATATACAAATTGGACGACAATCCAGCGAATTCACAGACGAGGGACGCTTTCTGTCCTTTCAGGTTAATCCGAAAAAACAAAACGGTAGGACGAGCGAGAAGACGCTGATGGATTACGTCGCATCCCGACGTGGCTTGAAAGGGGATGAAAACGAAAAGACGCTGCTTTTGTTTGCACGGGAGGACAGTAAAACAAAGTTTATGTACTGCGGGTCTTGCTGTTGCAAGCAATACGTCGAAAAAGCTGACGGTCGGGTTGATCTCGTGCTAGAACTATTGGATTTCAAAGCGCTTGTCGGAGAAGAAAGGATATCTTTAAACTTCGTAGACTTGGTGGAGCGAAGACGAGAGATGTACGAGTGTGTTACACCACACGCGTAGCAGTCACATGGACTATCTAGGCATGCGCCTCTAGTGCGCAGCTAACTACGACCTTTGCACGGTCTACTAGCCAAATCAATGCGGCATGTTTTCCCTGCGATTCCGCTAGATATGTATCTTCGCGTAGATTTTGATAGCGTTAATCCACGAGATGCAGAGCCACGTTGCTTCAGGATTGAAATCTCACGCTCTAGCTACTGGTAGGCATTTCCATTGAGCGGCAAAGTAAGAAACAACGCTAGTGATGTCTGCCGTAAATCAATGATTATGTCTACGGGACTCTACTACTAGTAGTAGACAAAGCTACTAATTAGCTAGTAGTCTACTAGTACTACTACTAGACTACTAGTAGTCTAGTCTAGTGCTATTATTTTATTTTAATTTGTGTCCTGCGTGAGTATTCAGTCATCTTGACGACGTCATCAACCTTCGGCAGTATCATTGTTGTTGCTTTTGCCGCTACTAATCAGGAGAATATCTGATCTGTCCCTGTGTGGAGAAGAAGCAAAGATAATAGATTCTCTGTTGTTTTATTTTAAGATCAGAACTTTTAAAACGCATAACTTTCGCCCTTCTTCCTTCCCTCATCACGCGTGTTAACTTACTGGAGAGGCTATAGCTGATAAGGTCAACGGCATCAACAACAACTAGTAGTAGTAACTTGTCAGTACACATATATACCACTGATTATTACAGTAAACTACTGTTTCTGTATTTTTCAAGTTGTACCAATTTTTTTTTAAATACAATGACAAGCTGGCTACGAAAGACCTTGATTCACAATGGGAGGTTCCTTCCTAATAATAATAGGAGTAACAAGCAAAAACTAGTTGTAGCAACAACGACGTGTTGTGGTTGTGGTAGTTATTACCTGATGTCGGTTCGAAATTTTAGTTTTCCTCCTGCATCTATAAACACCATGATGAATACGACAGATATGGAAGCTCCAAAGAGGAATAATAGAGCCGCCATTGACGCTGTGCAAACAAAGGACCATTATTATTTGCCGACTCGTAGCGAACAAATTACCAAGTTAAAACAAGCGTCCAACAAAGATCAGCAGCCGTTTGATGTTATTGTCGTAGGAGGTGGAGCCACGGGTTGCGGTGCCGCTTTGGATGCACAAACTCGTGGTTTGTCAACGGCGTTGATTGAACGGGCTGATTTTGGCAATGAAACCTCGGCACGATCGACCAAACTCATTTGGGCCGGAATCCGGTACATTGCCACAGCCATTGCTGGTCTATTACGATTTCGAAATCTATCACGTCCCATCGATGCCGTGTCGGATTTTACCGGAGAATTCAAAATGGTCTTGGGTGCCCACAAGGAACGAAGAGTCATGCTAGAAAATAATCCGCACTTGACCAATTGGGTCCCCATTGCGATTCCCATGACGTCTTGGATTTCTTGGCCGGCACCCTTTGGACATCCCCTCTTTGCATCGGCTCCCCTGACGTTGCCCTTGGTTTTTAAATTTTACGACAGTTTGTCTGGATTTACCTGTCCTCCGTCTCACATTATGCAACGGGCACGTGCATTGCGTAAATTTCCCCAATTGAGTCAAGATGCCAAGTACTTTCAAGTCTTTTACGAAGGACAGCATGACGATGCCCGTACCAACACCTATATCGCTTTGACCGCTGCCGAAAAGGGTGCCGCTGTAGCCAATTATGTTGAAATGATTGATTTGCTCAAAGACGAAAACACCGGCAAAGCCATTGGTGTCAAATGCCGTGATAACATGTCGGGAGAAGAATTTAATGTCTACAGCAAGGCCGTGGTATTTGCTGGCGGTCCCTTTACCGATGAACTCCGTAAATTGGAAGATCCTGATTGTAAACCCGCCGTGAATGCTGCCGCAGGAACTCATATCGTATTGCCAGGGTACATGTCTCCGAGTGGGATTGGAATGTTGGACATTAATACATCGGACGGTCGTTTTCTTTTCTTTTTGCCGTGGCAGGGACATACCGTAGTGGGAACTACAGATCGAAAAGGGCCAGTAACATCGTACCATGGTCCTCCCGAAGAGGAAATCGAATGGCTTTTGAATGAAGTCCAAAAGTATCTTTCGGATGATATCCGAGTCCGCCGATCGGATGTCCTGAGCGCCTGGCAGGGCTTTCGCCCTTTGGCATCTGATCCCAATGCACTTCCTGGTGCCCCAATTTCTCGAGATCATATTGTGTCGGTCAATCCAGAAACAAATGTGACATTTATCACCGGAGGAAAATGGGTGACGTATCGAGAAATGGCGGAAGACGTGATTGATCGAGTGATTGACTTGCACAAACTAAATCACGCAGGACCTTGCGTAACAGATAAAATACCACTCCGTGGCGGAGAAGGGTACAATCGAAACGTTCCCATTCAACTGGTGCAGAAATATGGTGTCAGCGAAGCAACGGCCAAGCACTTGGCATGCGCCTACGGGATGCACGCCTTTGAAGTATGTGAACTGGCCGAACCTACCACCAAGACCTGGCCTAGATTTGGCAATCTACTCTTGGAGGGATTTCCGTATTTAGAATGTGAAATTGCCTACGTCTGTCGCAACGAAATGGTGTGTACCCTCACGGATATGTTGACACTGCGGACACGCCTGGCCTACCTAAACAAAGATGCCGCATTGGCTATCGCGCCAAAAATGGCAGATCTAATGGCCAAGGAAATGAACTGGAGTCGGAGCGAAAAGAAACGACAACTAGAAGAAGCCATGAGTGTTCTTAAAACGTTTGGTGGTCCTTTTCCATCCAAGGAAGGCATGGAGCAAAAATTCAAATCTGTCAACGATGTACGAGCGCTTTTTAAGAGCATGGATCATTCTGGAAACGGGTATATTGATTTTATAGAATTCAAGGGGGTTTTGGATGCCTTGGGACTTCCATTTGCAAATGACAAGGCCGCCATGAATGCATTCAGAAATATCGACACTGATAAAAACGGCAAGATTTTAGAGGATGATTTTATTGCGTGGTGGGAAAATGCATCGCGTCTGGACTCATTGAAATCCAATCTGAGCCAGAAATTTAAGCTGAGCGCCGAAAAGTTGCGCAAGGACAGCGGAGTTGGGTTTGGTTAACGCCAGGAATACTCTTGGATGCCTTATTTCGTTAAATGATAAAGTTATATAGTAGAATATATGAATAGTTGCACCTGAACCCTGAACAAGGTGAAGGCTTTGTTGATGGCACAGGGTGATTTCCCGACGACAAGATAACGCCTGGATTTTCGTCGATGGGCCTTCCGTTTGTTCCAATAAATGTCTTTTCTAACTCAAAAATGACCCTTAGAATGGGTTTCCTCGGCCTTAAATGTCGACAATTGAGCCAGTGGAAGCTGGCATCAAGAAAAAGATGCTACTACTGCACCTACTAGACTACTAGTACTACTACTAGTACTATTCTACTACTCCTCCTCGAGTAATTAAGTACTTTTAGTAGACTGGTAGAGTACCTAGTAGTAGTAGTTGTAGTTATTACTAGTAGTAGCTAGTAGCGAAGTCTACTACTACCGTAGAGTACCGGTACAGCACTTCTGGATCTCATGTGATGTATCAACGAGAAGACTAATTAAAAAAAGCATTCACTGAGTTCGCAACACTGCCATAAGCCATAACCAAGACCACTCTCTGAGTGACTACTTTATCCCCCTATTGCAAATACTGAAAAGATAAATCAACAGAAAGCAGAGATACCAGCGAGAAGAAAAGGAAATACTAATGAAATGAAGATGTCGACCAATCGCAGAAACACCATGCCTGCCAAGGCAGTCACGGATTATCAGAAACCGGATGATTTCCTCGGCGGACATGATGATACGGGCAGAGCACAAGTTTCCCCCAAGAAGAACATTGGTACTAATACGAGTGGACTGGATAAACCTGATTTCTTCTTGGGCGGCTGTGAGGCATCAACGAAGAGCAAGGGACCCAAAATGAAGATGCGTGCTAGTTGGGTCCACACTAACGATGAACCCGAACGTTCTTTGCAGTCCTTGATGCTGGAAAGTGTTCCTGGCAAAAAGAAGCCTCAAGATTTTCTTGGAGGTAGCGTGCCAGCGTTCTCTACCCGCGATCACAGTAATGATGATGATGAAGACAAGACCAAGACCACTGTATCCTCTTCAGCGAGTGACCAAAAGCCGGAAGAATGTCATGAAACGGCGGAACCAAAGCCTACGCAAAAGGTGGCGCTGCCGCCGAAACAAGAGAAAGAACCGTCTTCTTTTGCCAAACATGGGGCATCTGCTTATGCAAATGATGGCTTTCTTCCTGGATCTGAACCCAAACCTATCAAGAAATGGACTCCTCCTCCGAAACAGGATTCTGACAAGAAGCTTGTAAAGAATGATATTACGTATGAGACTCCCAGTGACTTCTTGGGTGGTTCTGAACCAAAGCCAATCAAAAAGTGGACTCCTCCTCCAAAACGAAAAGAGTCTGGGCAGGTTGATATGACTCACGACACTGCAGTGGAGTTCATTGGTGGCTGTGCACCCAAGCCCATAAAGAAATGGACACCTCCTCCAAAGCAAGACTCTGAAAAGAAATTGGTCAAGAATGATATTACCATTGAAACTCCCACCGGCTTTCTTGGTGGCTGTGAGCCCAAACCCATCAAAAAGTGGATTCCTCCTCCTAAAAATGAGGAGTCTGACAAGAAGCTGGTTAAAAATGACATTACCTATGAAACTCCCAGTGACTTCTTGGGAGGCAGTGAGCCCAAGCCTATCAAGAAATGGACTCCACCACCAAAGCCAAAAGTAACTGAGCAGGTTGATATGACTGAGGACTCTGCTGTTGAATTCATTGGTGGATGTGCACCTAAACCAATCAAAAAGTGGACACCACCACCAAAACCAAAGGAGGCACCTCAATCTGATTATGACATTAAATGGGACAAGCCTGGTGGTTTTTTGGGAGGATGTGATATCCCAGAGGCTCGTCGTTGGAAACCAGTTTCAAAGGAGGATGCAACACCTGCTCCATGGGAAATAGGTATGGGTCGTAAGCCCCGTACAGCATCCATTGGGCACGGGAATAAATCTGGACCTGACCGCCACAATGCCCGAGCTACCTGGGTAGCAGAAACCGTCGAAAAACACGAGAAGCATGCTGCATTGGCAGACGACGTAGAAATGAGTATGGAGGATTTGCAAGACGGACACAAAGAAGAAAAGGAAAAACAGACAAAGACTGCCAAATGGGCTATGAGTGAACCAGCCATGAACGTTGACGATGATGACAACGGTGACGAGCACATGTCGTACAAGCAGCATATAAGTCACTTCCAAAAGCCGAACGATTTTCTAGGAGGTTCATTTTCTAACGTCCAGTCAACACCGCATAAGACGAAGCTCCGAGCCAGTTGGTTGGTGTCGAAGGATGATGAATAAGGAAGGAATGGTGGATCGACTGGCTATGGTAATGCATAAGCTGTAGTGCATATATTTTCACATTGATTGGATGGCTGTTTTTAGCTAGGGCATGCTTAAGTGGGAAGAAAAAGTGCTGCTCTGCGGTATCAAAAAATCCTTGATTCAGAAGCGAAATTAAGTAGAGCTATCTACATTGAATTGTTGCCCTTTTTATGTTTTCGTTGAACTTATGCGTCAGCTGTATACACTACTGCGAATAAAAAGGTCCGGGAGCGCGACCAGGCACAGCTAGTTCCAATAGTAAGTTAGCATTCGACATCGATCGACACAGCTAGGTGCCAGATAGACTCCCTATCAACAACCTCAAATTTCGTCACTTTGGCCGGCGGAATTTCCTTAACCTTCTTCGTTTCAAAGCTATCCGAAATGTCACTGTCTGGTGGTGGAGCCAAGTGGTGCCCTCGAACTGCCGTAGTAGGGCCGACATAAGAAAGAATCACAGGTAGCAGGATGATACCGTGGCAGCATCCCAAAGCCACCATGGCAAAGAACGAGTAAAAGACGGTCAAAAACATCTTCATGGAGCTCAGCGCAAGTGGAATCACTCCTAAAAGAGTGGTAAAACCTCCAATTGAGATACTAACGCCAATAGTCTGCAATGTCTCCTTAACTCGCTCTTCCCGGCTCTTCTGTGGAGATGACTCGTAGTATCGGAGCAGAATATGCATCAAAAAATCAACGAGCAAACCAATGGAAACCTAGTATTGGAAGTAGTATTAGTATTAGCAGCAGGTGAATTAGGGACCATAAAGAAGCTCAAAATCATGCGCCATGCATCATCAATCATACGCGCAACGGCTCTTACCACAACACAAATGTATGTCAGACCATTGATTTGCAAGCCAAAGAAGCGGATTACTCCCAATAGATCAATGTACAGGACAGTAATAGAAGGCAGGACAAAGAGCACTGAAGTCCAATGCGGAATAAAAAGGAACGAAATGAAAGTAACAGCCACAACTCCAGAAATCATGGTAAATACCAATTCGTCAACTGCAACAGCGTAGGCTTCCCAATAAAAAAACATTTTTTCAAAGGAAAAGAAAGCCCATTCGGCTCTGTGCTCCGGAGTCTGATTGATTGGCTGTGCCTTGGTGACATTCCGTTGATCAAGCAGCATTTCAATCTGGGCCTCCACGGACTGAAGGTCTAGATTCTTTAAAAACAAGATGCAGCGAGATGCAGTAACAACACCAGAATCGTCACGAATGATATCTTGGCCATAAACTTCTCTGAAAATTTTGCCACTTAGTGCAAATTCGAGCTTTTCCGAAAAGGTCAGGTTAGCAACGGCGGATGATATGATAGGATCGTCAATTCCTTTTTCGATCTCTCGAATGTCCCGTATCCAGCAAAACGGTCGCATCCCGTCTGGCGTTGCCGGTTCGCTCAGGCTGATGTTAGAGGGTCCGCCTATCTGGTCGAGCATTTCCAAATCATTCACATAATCAATCATTTGTCGTTGCATTTCCTCGTCCATCTGATTGATATTTCGAAAGTACACACCAATAGGCCGAACCACCGAGGAGTACTTATCCAAGCTGGAGTAGGTATTCCTCAAGTAAGAGTCATCTGGGACGTATTCAACCATATTAAACTCCTGCTTCAGAAGGGTCGCACTGTAACAGCAAAGCCCAAAGAGCACAACAAAAGCTATAATGACGGCCACTCGGACGAACGGTTTCAAAAGAAAGTTTGAATACCAGCGCATCATTTGCACTGGAAAACCCATAGAATCTTGATCAGACTCGATGTGACTGCCAGTAACATTTGAGGCAGTTGTAGGGTTGACCGGTGGAGCGAATGAATCACTACTTTCTTTCACTCTTGTTTCTTCTTCCTCTGATTCCAGCATTTCGTCGTAGATACCTTCGTCGTCGCGCGGTAGCCAGACTTCGGCACTGACTTGCCTTGATTCATCAGAGACTAGTGCAGGCTTGATGCCGGATTCGATCTTCTCCTCGCTATTGCTGCTTCCGTTGTCAATAGTAATCCAAAAGCAGCAGTCCTTGCGTCCTTGTACAATACGCTGCTCATCCAAGGCGAGAAAGGAAATAAAGTAGGTTATCTGGTAGAAAAAGTCAATCCCAATGGTGATCATGGCGTCTGAAACGAAGAAACGACGTGAGATTCAACGGTTGCTTGGCTTGCAAGCCCTACGAGGAAAGAGACGAATCATGTTGCCACTTACAAAGACACAACCAATGAACACCAGGCAAACTGGAAGTAATATATCCCAAAGTGAAGGCAAAGACCGTTGTGATGGTTGTCAGACAAATGCTTGGACCGACTTCTAGCATTGTCGTGCGGACCCGGTCTTCGGTGCTGTGAAAATGTGTATTTCGAAAATAAGCTGCTGTAATGATAAATGTATCATCCAGTCCAATTCCGAAAATGACAAACGGTAGCATCTGGTGAATCGCCGAGTAGGGTACCCCAATCAAAAACATGATTCCATTGCCCGTCATGACACTCATACAGATCGTAATGACGGATGCCAGTCCCAGCATGCATCGCGATTGCACGGGCTGGCCACGGCGGTAAAACACGGCGCAAGTAAAGCCAATCATGAGTATGATGCTCAAGGGGATCAGCCATAAATCTTCGAGGATAGCGCGAATCAATTCCAATTGGAACGAATACATGGTCATGATATCGACTTGAATTGGATCTGTCGCGTTCGCCTGATTTTCTCGTTGTTTGTCGTCTCCCGCCCATTGGTCTCTCATGCTGGTCAACCTGTCCAGCATATTTGCTTCAAAGTCATTGGTACCAGGAGTTTCGGGCAGTTCCAATTGGACCAACAAGGATTGAGCAGTCGTGATGAGATTGGTAACTGGGTCTCGCATATAGTTGCCAACAATGACATCGTGGAATACTGGTGCTCCACTTGCCATGGTCTTATTGCTGATCACTTGTCGGAGGTAGGTTCCATTGTTGTTGGCGGCCATCATATCAGCATCGAATGCCTCCAACGAGTGGTTTTCCCAGTATCCCGACACACTCGTAATGCGACACGTCTTGTCATTTGCAAAGTTTACGTATTCTCCTTGAGCGCATAAGTCATCGTACCCTGGGGTCGACGTAATCAAATCAACAGCCTCTAAAACGCGTCTTGTTTGGTTTGTAGCAGCCAGCACGTTGGATCCGTCAGCATGAAAGATCATTTGGATTGTACGAACTTCATTGGGAAACCCTTCCGATGATTTGATCCATTGATAGTGTTGCAGAGGCCGAGAACCGACGGGGGTAAAGATTTGTTCTAGGTCTAAAACGAGTATAAAATTAGTAAAGAAACCAGCCAGCTGGAGTGTTATCGCTGAAACGGTGATGATTCCAATGTAAGATTTGGGGTTCCTTACAGCGGATAAAGCACAAACTGTTACCATGTGGGCCAGGAGACGGTGAACAGCCTGAGTAAGACGGGTCCAGGCAGGAAACAGAGGGTCTCGTAGTCCATTTTCGTCGCACGTTGATGTCGATGGTACAGTCTGCATGGCGGTGGAGTCTTTAAGCTGCTGCTGATTCTGTTGCTGCTGTTGGTCGATGTTTTTATTCAAATGAGCATCCGATGCGTCAACATCGAATTCTTCTGTAGAATCTCCATGTCCACCACTGGGCAAGCCTGTGGATAGACTCGAGGAATCAGTCATGATAATGTTCTTTTGACTTCTGTTGCATTGTGTTTGCGGAAGTAATATCCGTCGTTTCACTTTCGTGTTATTTGTTGGCCTCGTGAGCAAAAGAAAAACGTCGCGTGAAAAATATAGCAAGCTCAACAAGTGACTATCATTATGCTTGACTCATTCTTGAGGAAATGCCTGAAAAGAGGTACGTAAGCTTCAAACTGTCAAGGAATTCGAAGTTGCATGTGGCATGTTTGGTCTTCCATCCAGTAATAAATGGTACTCTTTTCGGAATATCAAAAGAAGGACATGCTACCTACAGTAGTACGGTAACTGACTAACTATTTCAATCCAGGCAGCTTACTGGTAACACGGACATATGACTTATCAGCAGGACTTAAGAGTAGTAGTCTAGTCGACCCTAGTGGTAGTAGTTTTAGAAGTCTACTACTAGTGCTAGCTAGCTACTAAGTAGTACTAGCTAGAGTAGTAGCAAGTTGCAGTCTACTACAGTTGTAGTAGACTAGTACTCTAGCCTACTCTAGCTAGTAGAGAGCCTACTAGTAGCTGCTAAACAAGCTCTAGCTACTCTAGCTAACTGGTAGTAGTAGTAGTGGTATCCTCCTCCATAAAAAATAGAACAACTGGTCTACTGCCTACCTGGTAGCTAGCTACTACTACTAAAAGCTACTCTAGCTAGCGATCAACAGTCTGACGCAGAGGAAGTGGGCCACACCCATCCGGATGAGCAGATCACCCGAATAGTTTTAAAATTGCTTGCGCATCTTTGCCAATAATCTGAACACTCCTAAATAACAATATTCGCCAACCACTCTAGCCAGTGGGTGGCCTATGAAAGTTTTATTTGTGTGGTACTGATAAATATTTAGCTTACTATTTTAGAAGTGGAGTACTGCAAATTTGTATAGTCAAACCTTAAGTTGGGACCTCGGACCTCAAATTCCGTCCGAGATAAATATTTAGCTTACTATTTTCAAAGTGGAGTACTAAAGTTTTCTATAATCAAACTTAACTCGAGGTCCATGGACCTCATGCACTCTGCAGAAGAAAATACTAAATTCTTAGCACAGACCTCTGACCTCTTACTATTGGTAGACTATTTCAGGTTACGACAATTGTCATAGGTCCAGCCACATACTTTGTGTTCATGTAGAAAGTGTAATGGAGTCTACACCAGCTTGGTCAAATATTTCAGGTTACGACAATTATCATAGGTCCACATACTTGCTTCTTGTTCATGTAGAAAGTGTACTGGAGTCTACACCAGCTTGGTCAAATATTTCAGGTTCCACATATTTCCAATTGCGACAAATTTTGTAGGTCCATATACTTGTTGTTTTAACCTCAACTCCAAAAAAAGAGTGGTTGGCGTACCCCCCCCCCCCCCCCCCCCCCCCCGCCAGGGGCCATTGATTTAAAAATCACGAGATTTGGTTTCCTCAATCTCATGATTGCAGAATCCCTATTTTGTTGGTAAAATTTTCAGTGCATTTGGGGTAAAAAAAATGTCAGTGCATTTGGGCTGAACATTAGGGTTACGTGACTGACAGCGACAGATCCCAAGTTGTTTTTTCAACGGCAGGCAACAACATACACTTAGAATCTTTCATTAATTATCGTCAACGCAAAGCAATATCAAACCGAAGCTCATGTAATGTTGGTTGATCGGTTGTTGGTTGATTAGAGGTGGTCACCATAAAATTCTTGGCAACTTGTTTTGAAAGAGATTTTAATGATGTGTTCTGTTTCACAATCATTCAAATTTCCTTCTGAAACCAAAATGCTTTTCCGTGCTTGCCTTTATTTACCCTTGTGGTTCTTCTGCTGGTTGTCTTTCAAGCGGAACTCTTGCTAACTAATTTTATTTACCATGTTGGAAACAACACCCGAAACTTGAGCAAATACAAGTAAATTAATGAGATTAACCAATTGGATGCTACAGCTCATTCAGGATGAATTTTTGGATCACTGGGTTGACTCTTGACTCAGAGACACAATCCAGATGGCATGGCCTTTCAAGCACAGTGACATGCTTTACGACTGTGTTGTCTTTAACGATTCTGCCTTAGACGTCCTCAGCGGGAATGACATTCATTTCGGAAGTCTTGCTTTGCTGACCCTTTGCATCAGTCTTAATGATAGTGATCTTTTCTTTGATGTTTCCGTCCGCGAGTTGCTTGGATAGGCGGACGGTCTTAACAGAAGTTTTGCTTTGGTCCCTGTGAGTGAACGTCTGGATTTCTATGTCGACAGTAGATCCATCGGGCTTGGATTTTCTGTTACGCTCAGTGTTACAAACAGTCTCTCCTTCGCTGCCCCAAGACTCCTCGTCAAACTCCCTCACATTGGATGTCATTGGTGTGCCCACCACAGTAGCAAGGGCATTTGGCGGTGTAGACGCAGTAACACGATTGGCGCAAGCAGTCGGCTCAGAAGCTTTGATAGCATCAGTTGGGATCATTACTTCATGGGCAGTAGCAGTAGTGGTATGCTCGTTCTTCGAACCTTCAATGCTATCGAATTTCTGCGAGCCGCAAGCAAAGACAAAGACGAGAATGGCAACAACCAACCATATGCATCCGCCGACGATAGCCAAAATTTTGGTTCCATACCAGGAATTCCCCATTGCGATGGTTCCAATTGCGGCAATCACGGCGAAAACACCCGCAGTGATCAAACCTCCTTTTTTCATCTTGCAGCACCAAACAAGCTGAAGCATGTAAAGAGGGATGCTACCGAGGACAAATCCATAAAGAGGATCCACGATCAAGGAGAAAACAATTGCAACCATTGAGACAGCCTGGGCAGAGATGAAGACAGGGTCTTTATACGGACTGTCCATGCGGGTTTAAAAGAGTGGTGTGAGCTGCTCAAGACAGATAAAAGCACAATATCGAACAACACGACCATTTCGTTTTTTCTTACAGACATCCGCATGAGCGGCTGCGTGTGGCGTTATCGCTATCGGGATTTCTGTCGATGCACATCTTTTAGAGTAAGTCCAAGGAATGTGTAAAGTAGGAGAAGATTTCAGGCAAAAGATTTACAATAATAAAAATGTTATGTGCGAAAGAATAGGTAAAATTGGAATTTTCAGGAGTAGAAAAACAAAATTAAATTACAACGAGTAGTCTAGACTACCGGTAGAGATCGTCGATCTGTTATCAATCGGTCATCAATCGCCTGAAAATTGGTTCGGGTTGTACAAGTTAACTGAACTGGTATTACTGTGCAAGCTTGCTTGATAGTACTATTAAAGTTCCTTCGCCAGCCATTCTTTTATTTCATTATTTAATTTTTTGACAACCACGAATGGGTCATCAACTGGATTACTTACCAGTACTACGCACTACGGTAGTAGCTAGAAGGTCCGACAAATCTCTATTTTCACTCTAATAGTCATGTTGAAATTCACACCATTTCACTACATTTCAATACATCATTTCAATACATGTCAACACAATTACCAGGTATTCATTACATTTCAGCACATTTCAACACATTATTTCAATATCAACAGGACTTAATTTCAACACAAGACTGAATTTCAACATGATGGACTAGATAAAAGCAGGCAAAGATTACAGGACACAATTTCAACATGACTCAATTTCAACTCCATTGAAATACCATTATTTCAACACATTTCAACACATTTCAACACAATCAACACATTTCAACACCAATCAACATGATTCAATTGGCAGGACTCAATTTAACTACAAATAAAGGATATGAGACCTATTTGGCAGACCTTCTTTACCTGGTAATAGTAGATTACTACCTGGTAGTAGTGCAGTAGTACCTACTGCCAGTACTTAAAAGCGACATCAGCTTAAAGTTTCTTTGCCACCGAGTAGTCTACCAGGTACTCGTAGCTTAAAGTTCCTGTGCTTTTTAAAAAATTCGACAAACGAAGGAGACAAACGGTTTTGAATCACAGAACACCCGAGTATCTAGCAAACCAAAATATTCAGCAACATAAACAACTTTTGGGCACAATTTGAGGAGTGCACTGTAAAATAAATCTATTATCTATGTCCTTCCCAGCGATGTCCTTTGTTTGACAGTAATATCAATGCATCATATAAATCTATTGTGTCTGCCTTTCCAGCTACGTTTTTGATTTGGCAGCACCTGCAACCCCGCAGCAACAGCTACTGGCTAGCACCTGTACTTTGCACTTTCCATTCTAAATTGCTACAAAAAATCGTGGGAGTTTACGACGGCTTTCCAGCAGCCTGTTTCGATAAGCACCCCGTTCAATCCATTCACTCAATACCGATGTACGTCTCCCTCCAAAGGATGCGCCTGTAAAATGAAGCACCTAGAGGCCGTCAAAAGGGCAAGAGAAAAAGTCAGCCTAAGGTTTCCAAGCAAAACGACTATGCTACAAATCATCTTTGTAATTGTTGTATTCTATGTTCTTATAATGAATAAAATACATGCCTACTGGAAAGAAGCTCTGCAGTTTTGTAAACTGACATGTTCACGAGTACTCCGAGTGTTTACTTGTTTTTGGTTGGCCTGTTCTTGCAATACACAACAATAGAGTCGACTAGGTATTCAATTTTGTCATTATGTGCTTTGCAAACGTATAATTGCGCTGACGGGGAAAGCCGTGGGGAAAGATGACGTTAGTTGAAGGCCAACAAAACACGAAAGACAAGAGAACCGATAAATAACACTTACTAACTCGGTTGCATGAGCCTTCAGTTCCTCCATGAGCAGGGTCTTTTCCTCGCATTCGGGCAAGACATCGAGGGTTGTTTGTACTACATAATTGGCGTAGGCATCTCTGACCATCAACATGACAACACTGGAACTGACAGAACCAGCAGGCTTCGTGGCTCTTGTCTCGTCGTCCACCACTTTCAACATTTCCCTGACGACAACCTTCCGCTGTTCGTCAGTGCCATACTTAAGCAGCTTTTCGACTACATTGCTCGCAAACTTTTGCTTCGATAGGCACAGCAGCCCGCTCCCAGCTACAATACGCAAAATTGATTCCCTATCGGATTCGCGGCCAAATTGCAGTACATGCTGGATCACATAGTTGCCGTATTGATCGTCAAGGAGTGCCTTGTGGCACTTGCGGATTTCGTCCAACGCTGCAATTTTTTTCCCTTCCACACAATGTTCCAGAACACGCTGGAGGACACGACAGCCGTAGGGGTGACACGAAAGAGAAGCGGTATTGAAAAGCACGTCATCGACGACAAAGTCGAGTTGCTCGCCCAGAAAAACTGCCCTATCATGCTCTCCCATTTCTCTGGCTCTTTTGATCTTGTTGCTCATCACTTCGATACATTTCTGAATTACGTGATTTCCATTTTGATCATGGATGCAGCTAAGTACATTATGATGAAACTCCTTAAGTAAGCGCGGAAGATCGTCTTCGTCCAACGCCTCGAGAGCCTTTTGGACAACCCGACAGCTGAAAAAAGTTTTCACGACGACATGGTTAGCACAGATTATTGCTGATCACCAAATCTGTTTTAAATAGATTGCTTACCCATACATCTGCAGAGAAAGCTGCAGCATCTCTCCTTGTAATGTGTCCCGAATGTCCGCCTTCATCTGGGGGGTACCAAATTCCAATAGCTTTTGTACAACGTAGTTACCAAAGACATCGTTCCGAAGACGTTGTATGGCGGGTAGCACTTCATTCATTACGATCTTTTGTTCGTTTGTATCGCCAGTTTCCAATCGTTGCTGAATGAAGCGAGATCCGTTCTGATCCTCGCAAAAATCCACGACATGGCCTTCAATATCGCGTATGGTCCAGTCGCGGCTCTTCGTGGCTCTGAATTCTTCAAGAAGTGGGCTTGTTGCCGAATGAGCCAAGCGTTTACCATCCCCGCCACGTCGCGACGACTGGTTGCCTCCACCTCGGCGTCCCTTTCCGCCCTTTTCTTTTCCGCGGATTCCTCCACCGCCGTATCCGCTGTTACTAGGAGGCTCCACCAGTGGATTACCAAGCCTAGTTACAGCGATGGGAGCACCACCTGGTCCGGCATTCATGATAGTGACCTGAGGGACAGCTATTTGCGCACCATTGGCGTCGTAGTATGCATATGTCTGGCCACCACCACCGCCACCCAAACTCACAAGCTGAGGCGGTCCTCCACCAGCAGGGATGATTTGAACATACTGCTCCTGTGGGTGTCCATTTCCAGGGAGAGGCTGGCGAATAATCTGAGGTTGTTGATGATGAGGATGATACTGGACTTGCTGAACGGGAGCATAGCCATATGAACCAATAGGTTGAGAATTCAAATACACTGTTTGTCCGTTTTGTGTTATGACAGAACTCTGCAGGTCCACCTGCCGGTGAGTCGGCTGGCTGTTGAAGTAAATCTGTGTCTGAGCATCTTGTTGTGGATGACCGCCACGATGCATGGTCTGTATGCCCTGAAGTGCTGCGGTGGCATACATGGGCGAATGCCCTCGAGAATCGCGAGACAGCCCATGATCTTGCAACGTCACATACTGAGGCTGGCCATTGCGCGTGGTATCATTCTAATAAGGCGAACAAAGATTGTATTAGTTCACAATTGTCAGAAACTCCTTCCAAACATTGGACGACTCATTCGAAGTACTTACTATGCCCATACCGTAAGGATCTTGACCATGCACGCTCTGTTGCATGCCTTGCTGTTGCATGCGATTGTCAGGAAGGGAGACTCCTCCTCGGTTTTGTTGTTCTTGCTGCATGTGCGGGTGGAGCTGCTGCTGTTGTGCATACATGTACTGCTGCTCAACACCACTTCTGTTCATGGTAGAAGACTGTTGCTGAAACTGGCTGTCCCTGCCAGTATAGTTGTTGTTTATGTAACTTTGCATACCTACAGAATAAGACCCAAAGTTGTCCTGCTGTTGTTGAAGATACTGTTGTTGCATACCGCTACGAGAATTCGATGATACATCATCCTCCTGAATCAAATCCATGAGACCATTGAGACGATGACCAGCTCCTGTTCCGGGGGAAGGATGCAAGCCAATAACTCCTGTGGACGCGGGGCGTCTCTGTCCCAACTGCATGATATCAGCATGACGATGATCCACAGCGCTTTCAGACGTATTGTTGATAGATCCGTTGTTGCTATGACTCCCAGTCGAGTACGAGTCCACAGTGGCGGGTGTTAGCTGACTTTCCTTAATTTCGGCTAGCCCAGGAGGTGGATAAAGAAGACTGCGTCCATGAAAAGTAGGCGCCGCACTTTGAGATCTAATCAATTCGGCTCCGGCTCGAGTAAAGCTATTTTCGAGACGATCGTTTTGTCCTGCCAACTCTGGTGCATTTTCGCTGCCAATGCGATGCGACAGCAAGCTGCTAAAATCGGGCTGTTTGGGATAGGATGAGCCTGCTCGACCTGCTTGGGGCCTAGCCAAAAAGGTTGCTGAAGGAGAAGTGATGTCCGGGCTGCGATCGTCACGGTTTCGACTTTCGTAAAGAGGAGCCATTGTATTCTGCTCCCGTTCTCGCTCTCGGCCAAACAGCTGTAGAAGACAACAGACAATCACGTGAGAAAATAAGTGTTGCCAATTTAGTCTCGCTTACGTGTCGGTGAGATCACTTTCGTATATTCACCAGACAGCACAGTACATTTAGAGTACAGAAAGACTCTAAATCATTCCCGAATATCAGCAAGACCAACAATAACACCAAAAAATCTGGCAAACTTACGCTGCTTCCTGCATCTCCAAAGCTCAGCCCTCCTTCGGAAGATAATGGGGGGGCTGAGGTAGACCGTTCAATGAGACTGCCCAAAAATCCGTGACTGGTAATGAAGCTGCTGGTGCGATCATCGTTGTTGTTATTGTTGCCGCTGTCACTATAATTTGATTCACCCCAAGGACTCTTCATCTTTTCTGTAAATATTGAAGTAAATTACAACAGTTATTAGGAATTGGATTGTGGACAGGATTGGGGAACCGTCGTGAACCTCTGTACCGGATGGAGATGTCAAAAGCGAATGGATAACCCTCGTTTTTTTTTAACACAACCCCCCGTTGACAAGTAAGTACTACTAGAAGCTCTGGTTATACTATTCTAGCGGTATATCTCAGGGTTTGCTATAGTATGCGGTAGGTATACTTGGGCTTGATTTATTTGCTACAGCAATCTACAATAGTTACAGTAAACTGAACTGTTGTTTTAGTTCGTAAAATAAAGTACTTGATGATTTATTTGGATGACTAAAGGGAAGCAGAGCCATCAAAAATCCGATCCTTGCCGGATGTCTGTCAAGCTTCCATCTCCACAACAACAGCTCCAAAAGACAAACTCTATTAGACTACTGTAGTTTACTAGCTACAGCACCAGGTAGCTGCCTACTCTATCTACTACTAGTACTAGTAGTAGTACCAGGTAGACTGCTGCTGTTCAAGGCAACAAGAGAAAGTGGCGTTAAATCGTTGGGGCAGCAGCAGGTGTTCTTCGTTTCGACAGACATGCTACCACGATTCATTTATTCGTGATTCAACGAACAGGACACTAACTACAGTAATTAAACCTTCAGGAATTTTTTGTCGAACACGGAAAGAAGTACTACGATAATACCGCCCAGCCATACTAGTACTACGGTAGTCTAGCTACTCTGCCCTGTAATGGCGATCAAAGAAGTCGATCGAATCATTATTTATTTGTAGGAGATCATTAGTTTTTTCCTACCTCTTTTTTGCTTTTGTTTTCTGTTTCCATTCCTGCAGGTCGCGTCGGTAGGCAGCTGGGAATCCAATAAAATCGAGATATGCATCCAAAGATCCATACGTTTCCTGAACCCAGGCCATGCTATCTTTCATGGCTTGTTCCGGACTGCCACGGAAATGACTCCAATCAACAAAAGCTGACGATGATTGCTTGTCGGAAGCATCTGTTGCGGCAGATTCTCCCAGTAACTCACCGGATACTCCATAGGATTGGATAATCTCCGCAGGATCATCTCCCAAACAATGTTGTAACAACATTGCCAAGACTCCCGTCCGATCTTTTCCTTTTTGACAGTGGAACAAAAGGAGGGAGTCATCATTTTGATTGGGGCTGGTAAGGTGTCGATGGCACACTTTAAGAGCACGGCAAAATTCCTTGCCGCAAGATTCCAACATAACCGTGTAGAATGCCGGCAAACCACCTTGTTCTAAATGAAGTGCAGCTGCTCGATCGAGAGCACCTGCTTCAAAGACATTTTGCAGAGAAGCTTTGGATTTTTGAGCAAATGGCATGCGATCAATGGCTTTATCCCAAAACTTATCTACATTCTGAAGGATGGAAATTTCTTGACGCACGTGACTCTGAGACGTGGATAAGAAGTCGTAGAGCAAGGTCGAGCCCGAAGAAAGCTTCATTTGTCCGTTCCGGATCTCATCAGAATTTCTCAAGTCTAAAATGGTCAAGGCAGGTAAATTCAACAGCCGCAGGGCGTCTTTCTCGGACAATTCATCGAGTGTCGCCGATCGATACAACGAAGGTACTGTCGGCGTGACCTGCCTGAAATTGTCTACCGATTTGAGAAGTAATGGCGTGCGGCCTTCTATTGCGTACTTTTGGTACAATGCTTCCGAGCGGTTGAGAAAAGAATTAAATTTCTGTGGCAATTCTATGGACGCACCCACCATCACTTTATTACTTTGGGTGGAAAGCCACAGTTTGCAGTCTCTGAATACCTTGTCGCTTTCCGGAAGTTGATCCCACACTTCTCTTCCAGCTTTGGTATTATAGAAAGGATGTTCCAGTAAAACGCGATTAGAGCAAAGAAAAAGTCCTCGACCACGTAGCTTGACAGCACTAGGATGATTAAAGTCGTATTCTAAAGAGAAAAAAGCGTTGAGAAAACGGTCACCAAAATCGAAGGCCACAAATGAAACGTCTTAAAGAAGACTTCTATCTCACCTTTGTCTCCAACTAGAGCTCGACTCGCCACCCAAGCCATGTGTCACCGGTCTTGGGCTTTAATTCAACAAGTGTCAATACTCCATCCCTCGCTTTCAATGACTTGGCATAGCGGATCACCCTCCAAGCAGTGACCGCGTGTCTCATTTCGTTCTTGTTATCCTTAAGAGGCGAATCAATGAGCTGCCATTTATGCTCTGAATCTGGGTCTACGTCCATTCCCAGGTTAAAAGCTTGTTCTGATGAAATGTAGGCTTCGGGGTCCTCTTCTGGTATGCCATTAATGACAGCCGTGTATGTTTTCTTAACGACGCGCTCTTGAAACTGTTTTGACAAATTGTCCATGGCTGACAAGGTTTTTCCGACCACTAAAAGCCCAGTCGTTGGCTTATCCAAGCGGTGGACTGCTTTGGGTCGTTTGAGAGCTGAAAGTGTTCCAGCTTTCGAAGGTTCCAAGACATGAGGCAATGCTGCCTTGACCGTCATGAGGCCCTGTCCGGCATTTTTGGGAGAGTAAACAACAATCCCAGGCGGCTTATTGACGACGGCAAAATGATCATCCTCAAACACCACCGGTAGTTCAAAGGGTGGAGCTCGTTTCTCTTGCCGTGCAGCGAAGTAACCCCTTCCGACGGCAACTTGTCTACCAATAATGTCTCCTAGGTACACGCGATCTCCAACTTTACCCATAATAATTTTGTCTTGCACAAATACATTCCCATTCCCCAAACGGCCACGATGGACCAATATCCGTCCATGGCGACAAAATTTGCGGGCTCTCGAGACAGTTGGAAATTTGACGGAATCCATCATCATTAAAGCTATTGGCAGCGTAACATTTTGGGGCGTAAGGCTCAAGCGTTGAACATCTTTTGGCTTTAAAAGGTCCAAAACATGTTGATAATTTTCTCCCGTGAATTCAAAGTAGTCAACAACGGCAAATCCTTCGCTGGATCCTGTAGGAAGAGAATCGGCATTTGCCACCAGGATTTCATCTTGTTCGTCATCGAAGTACTTCTTTCCTCCCTTATCCTCCGCATCTTCTTCGCCGGTAAACAGTTTTGAAAGAGATGCTGTATGCGATGATAGGATATCGTTTCTATACTGTGTTATAGCGGGCAAAGTTGATGACCCTCTTGGCATGTGTACGCATTTGGACGATAATGTTGGCGAGAAGCTGCCAGCAAATGCGGCGACAAATCTCGTGGCACCGCAAGAGCGGGGGATTAGTGCCTGTAAGAACATGACGATGACGCGTCGACGAATGCATGTAGCATTTTTCCTAGGCAAGACCTCCATTGCCTCTCACTTGTTTAGCTAGCGGCTATGCCTGACTTTTTCAAAGGACAGTAAACCTACTATGGTACTATGCTTGTCTAGCTACTGTAGTTATTAGTAGTTGTAATTATTTTTTCCATCGCTTGATTTGTTTGATGTCAAACTCCATCCCTAATTGGATGCCGGATTAGTTCAACATATGGCTCATAACCTTTGGAATTGTTCATTCCAGACCAAAAACGATTTTCGCGAGTTCATTCGTTGGCATCAAGTGCATCAGGTTCAAGATATCCGCATCCACATTAAATCCACTATCCACTCCATGTCGTATTTGAATGATTAAAAATATTTCATACTGACCTTCGCGTCCCTGTCAATCTAAACGTTCATGCTACAGTAAAAGAATGACGATGATATCAATGAGACTCCTGTTGGCTTGGCTGTTTGCATTGTTGCTATCACCCTTGGCAGCTAGTCGTAGCGGCGCAGTTTCCATCTCACATGGCCTTCAAAATCTGGGCAACACTTGCTACTTGAATTCCCAGCTACAATGCGCCTACCACATACCTCTGGTTCGGTCGATTGTTGAGGAGGGAATGTCTTCTTTTCCAAATGCGGCTGCTGCTGACAAAAAAATTGAGGTGGAGGACACCCAAGAAGGGGAGGAAGAAAATACAGACAGTGCTAGTAGCATCAAGACCGATAGCACACAGGACGAAGATGAATTTAACGAAGAATTTAAAGTGCAGGAACCAGAAGCAAGACTACCACAGCCAGAGTCGGTGGCCACCGTAGCCCTCCGCAAAGTGTTTCAGGATATGAAATCGTCTTCCGGTGCTGTCGCACCTCGTGTATTATGTCAAATGCTCGGCATTCCCGTCTTCGAACAACAGGATTCGCAAGAATTTTGGAAATTACTACTGCCAGCCCTAAAGCTGCCTCACTTGATAGATTTGTACCAAGGCTGCTTTGAGGATTTTATCACAGCTGCAGAACCTTCAGACTCGAGGGAACGACGAAGAGAAGAACCCTTCCTGGATTTGTCCTTGGACGTTAACGAGTAAGCAATCTATATTTGTTATTTGGTTTATTTTATGGTAGTGAAATCAATTTTGTCGCTCATGATTTTTTTTTGCGCTAAGAAGAAATGTTTTTGAGAGCTTAAAGAAATCATTTGGATCTGCAGAGCTGCTATCAGTGGCAGAAGGAAACGGTTGGAGGCCTGAAAAGGGAGCCGACAAAGTTGATGCACTCAAAGGGTGTCTACTTCGAGTCCAGGGACTTCCATCAGTGCTCCAACTCCATTTAAAACGATTCAATTATGATTGGCAGAGGGATAAAATGAACAAGATCAACAGTCCTTGCACTTTCCCAGAAGAGTTGGACTTATCTAGCATCTGTGCAGATATTCAAGACAGTGAGAAATCCAGAGCCTGCTTTGCCTTGCAGTCTGTTGTAATTCATGTTGGAGAGTTTGGATCTGGTCACTATTATGCCTACGTACGCCCTGATATTTTGAGTCAAGATTGGTATCGGTTCAACGATCACGTGGTGCAAAGGGTGTCGTTCGACGAAGTTGTGGCAGATGCGTACGGTGGGCGCAGTGCGAAGACAGAATCTTCTGATAGAGACAATAATCGAAGGAAGAAAAAAGGTGGCCTGCTGAAACGGCTTGGTTCGATCTTCAATTCAAAAGGCGATCCTTATGGGTATGGCGGGAAAACAAGCAATGCCTACGTGATTCAATACGTCAAAAAAATGGACATACCAAAGCTCTATTTCCTTGACGACCAAAAATGATTTCAGGATTAACGCCTACTTTTCTGTGCTGCATAGTTCCATCTACAATTTGCACCATTGAATACCCAACCTCATTGGACTTTTTACAAGGGAAAAGAAACCAAGCATAGATACTAGAACTCTCGCGAATTCTTGCTTTGCACGACAACAATGGGTATTGCTGGCCCGAACAATTGCTTTGAGGTCGCTCGTCGCTTGCATTGAGGTGTCTGTGCGAAGCCACTTCTAGAGGCTAGATCTGTGTTCCAAGTGCTGGTACCGGTACGGAATATTATTTTAAAAACAATAAAACTAAATAATGAGGGGCTACTCGGAAAGAGCACTCACACTCAAAAAAAACTAGCGCTTGATTGACCTTAACTCTACTGCAAAGGACGAGAACCTGGCATCAAAAAAATTTACTAGGTACAGTCGACTAGTAATTTCGTAGACGACTACTGAGTAGTAGACTTCTCTGTTATTATTTTTTATTTTTAAAAGAAGTCTACTAGACTGGCATATGCTGGTAATACGGTAGGTCTACTGTAGTTGGTAGTTTCAATAGGTTCGGGTCTACCAGTACGTACTACTAGACTAGTACTCCGAGTAGTTGTTTGTCGGAAAACTTCCTCTTTTACCAGATAACTCAACGCCCCCTCCCGTGTCCTGCCCTTGAATCGGAAAAACGGGGAGGAATTCAAAATTCAGGAAGCCAGAAACACTTCAACACATCATGACAGCATTCGAGTCAGCAGTAGCTGACGGAAACATTACTACTGTAGAGCAAGACGAAAAAGGCAGGAAATCCTCTAATGACGGAAGAATTGGTACTCAAGTGAAAGAATCGATAGATGGCCCTGATGTTTTTTTCGCAAAGTTGTTTCGTCAAAGTGCACAGACAATAGAGCCTAACTGGGTGAACGGGAATAATGATCTGTTGGATGATCGCGGTCCAGAATCTGGCGACAGTGGCGAAGGAAGAGAACACGGCACTTGTGATGAAAGTGGTGGTGAATCTATCGAGAATCATGAACTTCAAGGACAATCCAAAAGTGATGAAAGCAGTCTAGAGGAAAACGAAAGCACGGCATCAGAGGTGGAATCTTTTCACGAGCATTCTAATAGTGAGCGACAGCAATCCCAAGATAATCTCTTTGATGATGATTCTGGAAATGACTTGGCTAGAAATCAAGAAAACCATACACACCAAGCTGCAAATGGCGACCTTTATTCTTTGTTAGGCAGCCCAAAAGAAATTCGTTCGAACACCAGAGTCACAGCTGACGATCTAGGGTTCGGTATATCCAAGGTTTTTGGCTTGCTAGCGCACAGAGAACAAAAGGGTTTGTTGTTGTTGAACAGCGAATCAGAGGACGACGACGAGGAAGAGAACAAAAATAGTTCAGGGGAAATTCGCGAAAGTAACGCAACCACAACACAAGATGACTACTACCACGACGACGATCTAACCGAGCCGGGAGAATACCGCCTTGAGCGCTTTTATCCCGGCGACGACTCGTGCCAAATCGGGTACACTAATGATGAAGCCTTTCGCCCCAACAGGCATGATTTGTACGGAAGGATCCATGGATTTGGCAGCGATACTTTCTTTGGTTCAAGTAGCCGTTTTGGTTGCATTGAGGACGTGCCAATGACTTCCATGGATGTGAACTCCTCCGAGGAGCCAGGCAATTTTCTTGGCGGCGTCGGCAAAACCGTGAATAGCATTGCCGAATTTATTTTCCATCAACGGGAACCAAAGAATGATACCGATAAAGAACGCAAACGAATGATGCATTATATTGCAGAGTTAGAATTGAAATTGTCTGAGAAGGATAAGGAAGTACAGACATGGAAGAGACGCGTGGAGCAGTTGCAGCTGCAAATTCAGCGAAACAATGGAGATGACATTGATTATGCGAATTGCGAGACAGTAAAAAATGACACTAGTGTTAGTAACTGCGAGGCTTTGGCAGAGGAAAGCTCTCCGTGCACAGAAGTGATGGAACAGGGACTGGCAGAATCGGAGACGAACGACGGGGTCCTGATAGATGTTACTGCAAAGCAACCAGTCTTTGACCCATTGGAGAGAAGCAAGGAGGTGAACGAAGACCTGAAGAAACACAGCGAATATTATTTCAGCTTGCACATAGCTGCATCCGCATTCTCTGCAGATCAACGAGGCACTTAAAGTGGAGTTGAGGAAACGTCTGATTGTGACGACGACAGAACCTCCAACTAAGACAAAAAATAGGCGACTAAAGTATTGAGTGGAGTTGCTGCGTAACTAAATTCTACTAAAAAATAGGACAAGCACTATACTCAGTACTACGTAAAACTTCAGAAGACAACCTATCTTCTAACTCTAGAAGGTGACAGCGAGCTCCCAATCTAGCAAAGCAGAGACGTAGGGTTTTCGCAACACCAACAGCCGCGTCTCGGCGTCATAGTGAAAGTATATCTCGTCGCCATCCTGCGCAATCGATTTAGGTTCTTGTTCAACGCCCATGATGATAATCCTTTCGATGGCTCGATTTGTCGACATGGTTAGCGCTTGATCAATCCAGCCGTCACCAATAGAAGCCGAATTGCTGATTGTAGCAGAAGGACTGCTAAAATCAGCTGAAAAATTGGCTTCAGCGTAACTGCTGCTGGTGAAATGAGTAAAGGTTTCCTCATCGTCCATGTACAAATTACCTGAAGCTTTCTTGTTGGCGTCCAACGCGACAAAGAGGGTGTAGGGATCTGCCTTCATCAACTTGGCACTACGGCGTAGGCGCAACTTTCGGGGAAGAATGGAACCTCCTCTTTGGAAAACAGGAACACCATCATCGATTGGGCACATGACCTTGCTCTTTTCGTATCCGTCCTCAGGAGCTTTGTCCGATACGAGCTGCAGAGTTTCTGCGTCGTACCAAATGTCGTTTCCAGGGAAGTACACGTCCGTCTCTTCGACTCCAGGAGCAGTGATTGGCTTGACGAGAAGATTTGCACCAATCAAATATTGATCATCCATACCGTACATTGACTCGGTGCCTGGATATTGCATCCACATAGTTCTAAAGATGAGCAAAAGGAGAAAAATCAGAATGTCATAGAGTGAGCGCAAATGCGCTGAAAAAAGGAATACCGACAGTCGCTGTAGATACAACATCCATTTTACCTCATGACCGGCATTCCCGTGATTCCAGCTTCGCGGAATACAGTGTACCAAAAAGGCAAAAGGGCATACCGCTCCATGGCAGCCTTCCGAAGTCTGACCAGCGTCTCTTCTCCAAAAAGCCAAGGTTCGCGACGCTTGCTATCGTGGTGCGCATGTCCGCGAAAAAATGGCTGGTAAGCCCCGGCTTGCATCCAGCGAGTAAAGAGTTCAGCATCCGGGTTTCCAAAGAAGCCTCCAACATCGGCGCCAACAAATGACAACGCTGCAACATTCAGCGAAAGCAGCATAGGCGTCGAGACCTCGAGGTGTGACCATTCAGCCTTGTTGTCGCCCGTCCAAATGGCTCCGTACTGCTGACTTCCTGCGAAAAAGGCCCGACTCAAGACAAAGGGTCGAACATCCTCCTCATAGTTGCGCTTGATCTGTCCTTCGCCGGTTGCGCGGTGAAAGAGCATTCCATACAAGTTATGCCACTCTCGGTGCTCATCTCCTGCCAAATTAAGTAGGTCCTTTTGCATGGAGACTTCAGGCCCGTTGAATACAGAAGGCTCATTCATGTCATTCCACGTAAAAAGCGAGGTTGTGGAGCCTTGATACTTGTTGTAGGCAAATTGACTGGCCCACCACTCTCGCACCTTGGCATTGGTAAAGTCAAGATACGATGAAGATCCCGGCCAGCACCATCCGTCGTAATCGTCCTTTCCGTTGTTCTTCTTAATATAAAGACCTTTGGCGGAAGCTTCCTTGTGAATGTAGTACTTGTCATCCCTCAGAATGTGAGGATCAACAATTGTTACCATGCGCCGACCTTCCGAAGCTAGTTTCTTTTGCATTTCTACAGGATTTGGAAATGTGTGTTTATCCCATGTAAAGTACCGTTTTCCATCAGTGTGTTCAATGTCCAACCAGAGAACATCGTAGGGATAATCGTATTCCTCAAACTTAGCGTGGACTTGATACACATCGGCCTCGTCCTTGTAATTCCATCGGCACTGATGATACCCCAAACTGAACATGGGAGGAAGTGGCATGGTACCTGTCAACTTTGAGTATTGTCTGTAGAGGCTGCGCGGATTGGGTCCAGGCATGAGAAAGATATCCATGACACCACTTTCGCTAATCCAATGAGTCGTGGTGGATACATCTACATCAGCGTCCATGACATCCACAAAAGTTTCCGAGGGATTGAACCAAAAAACACCAGCAGTACCTGTCTTAGCGCTTTGACTGACAATCATAGGGACATGTCCGTACAAGGCCATAGTCTCGTCCAATTCGTATTCGAATACATCCAAATTATATAAGCGATATGGCTCCTTGTAATGCGCGCCTTCTCCCTGTGTCGTTTTGAGGACAGTGGACGACGCATGCTCTGGCAATCCAAACAAGTGACGTGATTTGGGAAAGGTAATGTCCATACCAACACTCATAGGTCCAAAGGGCTTTGAGTCTTTGTGTTCTTGGAATTTCTCTTCCCACATGTCCCGTTTGTCTAATTCTTCCGCGTCTATTTCTTCTAATTTTCGATGGTCTTCGTCTTCAATTTTTTTCTTTTCTTCCCGAGTTCCATCTGCATAGATCGCTAAACCATCCTCCCAATACCCGACAATTTCCTTTTCCTCTTTGTTTTCATTAGGAGCGTCCTCTTCATCTGGTTTTTCTTCCGTCTTACTGTCTGAGTCTTTATTACGCCGAATTTCAAAATGCATACGGTTCTGGTCTCCCATGACCAAAATAGGACCTGCGCTGGTATTATCTTCACGATACAAATAAATCGAAAATGGGGATAGTCTGACCATCAAAATCATGCCCGGTTCGTTTTCGGAGTCACCGTACAGCATGGCGATGTAATTGTCAATGTTGGCGTCCGCTGGAAGCAATTTCTGCAAGACAGCTGCATCGCTTCCTTGCACCAATTTTGCGTGATTCGCAAGTCCCATACGCTCTGGTGTGAGTGTGAGTACCAAGTCATCATACGTAACTCTGGCTTTTTCGTGGGGTGATCCCTCCTTGCCGTACACTTCGGTGATGCGCATTCTCACCAAACCGTCCGCCATGGCGGTAACACTCCAATTGAGTTGCTCGGCTTCTCCTGTCGAAGTTTCCGCCGCAGCATTGAGCAAAATTCCCGTCATGGTGGGTTCTGGTCCTCGGACGTAAATATCAGGGCCTTTGTGAGCATTGGCAGTGTCATCTCCACTCAACCCTAAATTACGAGACAGAGAGCCCCAAAGACCTCCCTTGGACTTGATCTCTTCTTCGGCGGCTTCCACTCCTTTACTTTCTGCATCGGCTTTGGGAATATCGTGAAAGATCACCGAATCCTTGACCAGTCTGTAACGGTACATCCGAGAGGAATGGTCGTCTCGATGGCGACGACAAAAGCTGGTTTGTTCACACGTGCGAAACTTGGCACGATCGACAGCAAACGCCAATGATGGTAGACATGCCAACCATAGCAAACTCCCGACCGATTGTAAAAGCCGCTGCTTTGTCATGATGATTGTTTCAGTTTTGTTATGGCAACATATCGTTGTCCTCTTCATTTGTCAACACACTTTCCAAAAGGTCATCATCTGATGAAGATCCATGAGAAGGCTGACTGACAGACAATGCCGATCCACCCATACAATTAAAAACCGTGAGAAATCGGTAAACCAAAACTACCATTCCTTTCATGAAAATAAGTTCTATTCTAAAAAAAAAGGCCGATACAATTCAAGGCTCATCTATTTATTACACTTTTTTTAGAATCACGCTCAAATTATTGACAGGCATTTCGATTGTTTCCTGGTGCACCAGTCCGTTTTCTCGGGCGGCCTCGAGCACATCTTCCAAGTTTCGGACTCCCCAGGAGGGGTCTCTCGACTTCAAGCTCTCATCAAATCGTCTGCATTTTGATAAATAATGGTACAGTAAAGTGATAAACTTGGGGGATGAGTTCGTTGTAAAAAATAGGATCCTCCCCGTTGCAGCATGCACTTGTCGACGCGCAACTTCAACCAAAACACAAAACACATGCATTTATACGTATACGTACAGGTTGGACTCGGCTGATGTTCCCTTGACTTTGTAGGGACCATACAAATATAAGATACCACCACTTGCTAGATGCTTTCCTGCCAACTTCATCACACCTAATGTAGCTTCCCAGGGTGAAATATGAATCATATTAATGCACGTCATGACGTTGAAAATTTTGCCTTCCAGAACCGACTCATCCACTGGTCCGTGTTCGGCAAGAGTCACATCAATGGGTGGTTGGAGTTTGTCTTTCAAGGATGGTTCATCGTCCACGTATGCCTGTACGGAAGCCCTTGCCTCTTCGTCGGGGTCACTGGGGTACCAGGCAAAAGACTTGCCACTTTCTGCCAACTTTAGTGAAAAATAATGTTCGTGCACTCCAGATCCACAGGCAATCGCCAAGATTTGGACCGGCTCTGAACACGCCGGAAAGACTTTCGAAGATAGGACTTCCCAAATTACATCTTTGTTTCTTTGAGCTGAGGGAGAATCTCGTTTGGCCATGCTGAGTGTAGAAAACGATTCGTACTGTCGACTAGGAGGATTACCTGTATACTTCAAGGCAGCTATGTTGGTACAAAAGCTCTCAACTGGCCTGCTGCGTAAAAGCGAAAGAGATACTAATACAAAGAGTACTGGTCTCTGGTAGTTGAGGATTCGTAATGGCAGGCTACACAGGAGTGTTCTCATAGGAGCCATGAGAAATAATAATTGATAGAGTATTCTTCTTCTCGTCTGGGTCTAAAAAACTCTAGAGGGAGTTTGACTACTGGACAAAATTTCACCAAAATTGACAAACACGTCTAATTTTTTGTAGCAAAAAAAATGAAAATACCGGTAGTAATGATCAATCCCCAAGTGGATCTTGCTGAAATCACAAAAAGTCGGGGCTTCTTGTTCGATTTGCAGGGGGCCAACACTGAGATGCTGATGAGAGGCTAAGAATTCGTTGTTAAATAAGTGTAAACACTCTAATTCCAAGAAAGCGAGTCCGGTCATGGTTGCGTGCCGGGGTTGAAAGATACCTTTTTCTGACGTCTCGTTTTCCGTCGTGTTCATAAACATTATTTGTTTTGCGTACCATTCGTCATTGCTTTTTCTCGCAAACCACAAAAACCTGCTGTGTTCATCCTTGACAGTAGTACTCCAATAAAAGGAATAGCAGCAGCCACCGCGCCGCTTCACCAGCTACAAGATAAAAATTACTCTCCTACATCATAATATTAATTAATTATTTTTCTACAATATCACCATGGGTCTCAAGCCAAGTGAGATTTATCTCATTGCTTACAACGCATTGTGCTGCGCCGGCTGGGCACAGGTCCTCGTGGCCGCCGTGACGTATCTCAACCATTCCTACCAGATGGGCGAATTCAAGATTGGAATGGAGTCTGTCTTTTTCTCGGGTCTTGCTGATACTCTGATTGTTGTCCAGCTCGCGGCACTTTTGGAAATCGTCCATGCTGCTATTGGTCTGGTTCGATCTCCCGTCATGGTCACCACCATGCAAGTCATGAGCCGTGTTGTGGTCCTCTTTCCCGCTGTCTTTTCCTCCACCGGTGCCAGTGAGTTTATTTTTTATTTTGTAACTAAAATGCATGAGTGGAACTCAGTTTAGAGCAGTGGAAACTGTTTCAGATTTTTGCCTCACTCAGTATTTTATTTTCCCCAATCAAATTTTTTTTTGTCCGTGCAGCCCAGTGGGGAGCCGGCATGATGATTCTCGCTTGGTCGAGTGTCGAAGTTCCCCGTTATGCCTTTTACATTGCTGCCATTTGGAGTGGTGATGCGACCAAGGGTACCCCCTACCCACTCTTTTGGCTTCGTTACTCCCTCTTTGCCGTCCTTTACCCCGCCGGAATTACGGGAGAGCTTACCGTTTGTTTGACAGCCGCTAAGGATTCTGGCTTTGCCGAAGCTTATCCCTGGGCTCCGTTTGTTTACGGAACTTTGCTCCCTATTGTTTACGTCTTCGGAAGTCCATTTATGATTTTCAACATGTACATGAACCGCGTCAAAGCTATGAAAAAACGTTTTGCCAAACCCCCGCCACCACCACGTGGAGTTTCTTGGCCGAAGGATTCCAAAGGTGATCGTTCTTCTACTGAAGTCAACAAAGCTATCCTGGCCGCTGCCGTGGGTGCTGTCAACCCAGAGAAGGCCGCTGCCATTGACAAAGCAAAGGGATGGCGTTTTGGATACGTTAAGCATTTGGCCGCACTAGTCGAGGAACAGGTACAGTCTCCCGAGGCTGCCTTGAAAATTGCCCAAGCCGGTTTGGATAAAGCGTACGACCTCTTTGAATTCATTGCCCCCGATGGTTCGGCTGTCAGTCTTCGTGAAGCCATGAAGGCTAAAAATACCGAAAATTTTCATACGGGTTTTATCAAAGGAGAAGGAAAGAAGAAAACCAACGAATTGGAAATCCCATACGACGAGCGCGTTTTACGTGGACAAAAAATCAAGCAACAAGTCAAGGAGTGGGTTGATTATGGAACGATTGAGCCCAGCTGCGGAGATGCCATCATTAGCTGTGTTGAACATCCCGAATACTTGGATCTTTCGGACCGGTACTTTGTTCTTTTGGGGGCAGGATCTGCTATGGGACCTTTCCTTGTCCTCATGGCCTTGGGTGCCAATGTCGTTGCTGTTGATCTCGACCGTGACTTTATCTGGCGACGACTTATTAAGATTGCCCGTAATTCCTCCGGAACAATCACGTTCCCTCTGACCAAACCCCAAAAGGATATTGCCAATGACGAAGAGCTCTTCACGAAAGCCGGATGCAATCTTTTTACCCATACTCCCATGATCCGTGATTGGTTATTAGATTTGTATCCTGGAAAGAAATTCTGCGTTGGAAGTTACGCTTACTTGGATGGAGCTCGCCACGTGCAAGTTTCATTGGCCATGGACGCCATCTGTAAGGATTTGAGTGAGAAGCGACAGGCTAGTCTGGCCTACCTCTGCACACCAACAGACTTACATCTTGTCCCCAAGGAGGCTTACGAGGCTGCTGTTGATAACTACAAGAAATACTCGAAGCGCATTGGCTGTAAGTTCGCAGTTAAGAATCATTGGCATGCGGTTATACTGCAAACTTGAATTTTCTCTCATTTCCACCCTCTCTTCGACAGGCATGATCATGAACACTCTCAGCTCCGGCAAATTCTTGCGAAAGAACTTCCGCAAACCCATCAAGGTTGGCAAGGAGGAATTTTACTTGGTAAATGGTATCAGTGTTGCTCAAGGACCGAACTACGCGCTTGCCAAGCGCATGCAGCACTGGCGTGCTATCATTGCCCACAGTAAGGGTTGCATTGTTTCCTCCAACATTGCTCCCTCCACGTCCACCGTTTCTGTTGTATCCAACCGTACCTTTGGATGGGCCTATGAAGGCATGCCCTACTTTGAACCCTATGAAATCTTTGCTCCCGAAACATCCAATGCAGTCATGTCCGCAATTTTGTTGTACGATCTCAGTGATTCCAACAGTGTCGCCAACCCCAAGAACAAGCTTGTCAATCCCCAACAATTGTTTTCCTACAATTCGTTTCACGGAGGTTTGTGGCGTGCAGCTTACGAGGTGGATAGTATTGGAGAGACAAGTGTGCTGATCTACTTTTGGAGATCGGTGAAAACCTACCTTGCATTTGTTGTTGGAGCTTTTGTATTCTTCTGGATTGACTGGAAGGCCCTCATGAATTGAACGGGGGGACTGAAAAGATTATGAAGAAGTGAACGTATAACGACGGCTACTGCTGCTGGATTGGTATTTTTAACGTTCAATAGTTTATGCCATCGTGGATCGGCCTCTGCACGTCTCAAGCCTAGTTAGCAGTCTTGTTTACAGAAAGTAGAAAATGTTACAGAAACAAGGCCTCAATCTGTGCTATCCTTTTGCTCGTGCTCCAACGAAAATGGATAACGAGCATATACTTCCTGCTTGGTTGGATCATCTGAACTTCCCACCATCAATCGTTCAATGGCAGCCCAAGCACTCATACTCCCTTGGTCCGTACACAATCTTGTGGGCGGGACAAACATTTGCCAGACATCCTCTTCTGCTTGGTTTTGCGAAAGGCGCCCGCACAAGATCTCCAGCCGTAATCGTAACTCTTGATTGGCAGCTACACCTCCGACCACGGCAAGACTTCGTATTTTGATCTTGTCATCATCCTCTTGAACTATTTTCATGGCTCGTTCCAGGCGCTGCTCAATGTGGCAAATGGCGATATTTTGAAAGGATGCGGCAATATTGGCTTTATCTTCGTCTGTCAAGAGTTCTGCAACGTTGCCATCCAATTCGGTGTCGCACATCTTTTCAGCGGCTCGCCGTACAGCGGTTTTGAGCCCGGCAAAACTAAAATCACAATCCTTTCTCTTTTGCAAAGGAATTGGCAGTGGAACAAGGCTCGAATCGCCCTGTCTGGCCAAGGCTTCGACTGCAGGTCCCCCACCACCACCAACAGGAAGTCCAAGCATCCGCGCTACTTTGTCAAAGGCTTCGCCCAAGGAATCGTCTAGAGTTCCTCCCAAAATGGAATATTTGCCTATGTCGAGGCATTTCAATATCTGACAGTGTCCTCCAGAGACTAAAAGCGCCAAGAAAGGAAAATCCATGGTTCGAGTGGATTCATGAGTTTTGTCCGTCGCAGGAATCGTGAATTGTTGGGCATTCCCGTCCAAGGGCAGCCGGGCCATGAGGATGTGAGCTTCCAAATGGTGTATACCGACAAAGGGTTTGTGGTATTCTTGTGCTAATTCTCGCGCCTTGTTGGCGCCAACACGCAAACAAATTTCTAATCCAGGTCCTACTGTAACACCAATGGCATCCACTTGTGCTACCGAATCCAGACCAGCTCGCTTCAAAGCTAAATCCACCATGCCATCAATGTTTTTCGCGTGTGCATCTCGTGCCAATCCCGGAACAACACCTCCCCATTCTTCGTGAATCTCGTGTTGCGATGCCAGGGCTTCTCCTAAAATGACACCATCGCTTCGTACGATTGCTGCTCCTGTATCGTCACAACTGCTTTCAATCCCGAGTACCGTAAAGGGTTGGGCACGATCAGGTAATCCCGATGCTGCCCTGTATTGGACGGGGTTGTTTGGGTCACGCTCGAGTCGATACGTCACGACACCAGGTGTTCCATGATCCATGGCTTTGGCTTTTCCAATAAGTTTTCGTCGTTTGTTCTTGGCGGTTGCTTTTTTGGCTTTCCGTTCTTCTCGAAGTCGAGAAATCTCAGTTGAGTTATTGCTGTCAGTGTTTTCATTGGTTGGTCCTTCAGTCTGTTGTCCATTATTTAATGTGTCTATCGAAGCAAAGAGTCGAATGGAAGAGTTTATTCTGTTTCTTCTAATTGCTGTTGATACGGATGCTTTCGGAGTGATCCACCCTTGACAGAGCAAACGTTTTGATTGACTACCAAGAAATAAAGCGGCAATCATCAGAAAGGTTGTCGTTCGAAATGGAACACTCAGTGGCATCCCTCTTATTAAATATGATGTATAGATAGTATCTAACAGACAATACTGCTGTGGAAAGAAAGAAGGGGTTAGGCAGTTAGGGCTGTGGACTGGAAGCTGTCGTTTTCTGCGTCTAATAAAAATGGAGTACTACTACTTGTTTTTTGGCGTTTTACTCCTCTTTTTGATTTCGAGTTTTAGTAGACTACTAGAGTACTAGTCTAGCTACTAGTACTAGAGAGTACTAGTAGTCTACTACTACTAACAACATACTAATAATAAAAAATAATGACAAAAAATAATAATATTGTTGGTGGGATGATGAATGAAAAAGTGTGCGTTCCTAATGTTTGTTGATTTTTGGCAGACGCACATCTTCTTCGTCCCGCCAAATATCTTCGTTCAGGCACCGCAGGCGTGTGTCTATGCCGCCGCAACTCTTGCTTTCACGGAAAACAACCACAAAGTAGCAAAACTAAGAGCTATAATCGACTCCTTATCTGCACGACCCTACTTCCTGATTTCAACAGTATCCGCAGCAATCACACGCACAGCGATGAAGGTCGAAACACCGCAGATTCTGTGGAACAGTGAAGGCGACAAGGGCATCAATGCGGCCCTGAATTCCATTTCGATGCTCCAGAGCGGATTGTCAGAACACGACGACGATGAAACCACTAACAACAATATCAACAGCAGCAGTGTAGCTGCAGCTCGCAGATACGGAAATGTCCTGGTTACGGCCGGGAATACACACGTTATCAATTTGTGGAAGCTGTCTTTTGCATCTTCCAACAAGACATCGTCACAGAAGCGACCGCAGCAACAGCAACAGTCATCATCTACCGCCGCCGCGAGCAACACAGCCTCCAGCTCAAGCAACACCAAAATTGATTACTTGTGCAGTCTCACGCGACAAGAACAAGCGGTCAACACAGTTGCTTTTTCTCCCGATGGCCTGCACTTGGCCACGGGGGGTGAAACGGGAGCCATTGTGGTCTGGTCTGTCCCGCCCAGCAAACGAGGCGGAGGCAACGGTCGGCACTACTGGAGCACCGTCGAACGGGAGCAAGACTTGAACGTTCGTATTGTCAGCCGCAGTGGCGAAGGTGTCTGTGATATTTCCTGGAGCGCCGATTCTAAACGATTCATGGCGGGAACGATTGATCATACCGTGTTGATTTGTGAAGACAAGAATTATCATTCGACCACAGCGACGGACTGCGATTGGCAAATTGTGCACCGCAACAGCATGGATCACACACATTACGTCCAGGGGGTAGCCTACGATCCCTTGGGTGTCTATTTGGCCAGTATGGGGAGCGATAGGACGGTCCGAGTCTTTCCCCGCAAGACACCGTCCAAATACAAAAAGAAGGTTCTGCGACCTGCCAACTCGTCCATGAAGGATTCGTGTCCACCTCCCGAACATCAGCTTCTAGTCCATCAGCTATTGGCGGAATCTAAGCTGGAAGTTGGTAAATCTAAGTTGATCAAGTACGTGCGACGCTCGAACAATAGCAGCAGAAATGCCGTCAGTGAGGACAACGTAGCCACCACCAAAGACAACAAACCACAACGATCCCACATGTACGCGGATGAATCTACACTTGAATCATTTTTCCGACGCTTGTCATGGACAACCGATGGAGCATACTTGGTAACACCTGCGGCACTCCATCACAAGAACTCGGCCACCGCCAACAATTATGATACCAACGAATCGCCATCCTTTGCGACGTATCTTTTTGCCCGACATAAATTTGATGAACCCTGTAAGGTATTATCCGGACTCGAAAAGGTAAAATTTGCGTGTTCTTTTCTTGATTGTGTTTGTGTCAATAAAATATTTTGTGGCGACTCACTACATTTGTCCTTTCTTAAAAAAAATTAGCCATCGGTGGTGGTCCGTGCGAATCCCGTCTTGTTCAAATTGCCCGGTACGGACGGTGTTTCAGTCCCAGCTGTGTCTACTAACGAAGAGGACGAAAGTAAAGAAAATCAAAAACCATCCAGTGCGAGTGATGGAAGTCGACGCTTACCGTACCGCAGTGTCTTTGCCGTTCTTACCACAGATAGCATTCTGGTCTATGACACCCACCACACGCGGCCATTGTCGGTCGTCCGGGGATTGCATTATGCCGGCCTTTCGGACTGTCAATGGTCGGCGGATGGCATGAAATTGGTAGTTTCGAGCATTGACGGATACGTGTCGATTCTATCCTTTCAAAATGGAGAGTTGGGGGAAGTTTACCACCGCCCTGCGTTGCCAGTCATATCTTTAACAACCTCGATGCAAAGTTCACTTAAGCAGTCATGTCACAATTCTCTTGTCGAGGAAGATGATAGCAAGCCCAATGCCTCATCCTTTTTGAAACCGCAGATAGCTGCGATTCCTCCGTGCGAGCCAGGTCAAAGTGCTACTCTTGAAGCTCCTCCCTCCAAAAAGGCCAAGACCCGTATCACTCCAACATTGATTTCGGCTCCTGCCAACGGGAGCTCTCCGGTCATTGCTCCGACCAAGAAAAATAGCAGTATGGCTACTACGACCAACGTTACCAAACGACCTGCCAATGACCTGTTGGAGCAAGAGACTCATACGGTTGGAGAAGCGGTCACCAAGTTGACCTTGTCGAACACAGAACAACCCAAAAAGAAGAAGCGCATTCAGCCCATGTTGATTTCCGCTGGGAATTGAAGCAAGAATTATTTCTTTTTATAAAAAGGTGATTCGTATTTGGGGTTGATAATATAATATTACAACACGGTATACTACGCGAAGGTTTTATTTTGGGGTGCAAGGAACCTCGTTACATACGAGAACATTTGATAGACCTTTGATTTAAATTGGTTAGGAAATTTTGGCAACAATTCTTTTTGTCTATATTCGAAGGCTTAATTTAAAATTGGTACAAGTCATGCACAGCGGCTTCGAATTCTTTGAATGCTTCCTCTAGGTCATTGTTGATCAGAATTTTGTCAAAATTTCCTTCTGCCATGCCATATTCCACCTCCTCCTTGGCATTTTGTGTTCTCTTTTGCAGACTTTCCGCAGATTCGGTACCCCGTCCTTTTAATCGCTCCAGCAGTATTTCCATGGAGGGTGGAGCAATGAAAATATATTTTGGTTGAAACGAGGTCTGCTGGTCCCTGCTGCTCTGGATTCCATTATCAAGTTCTTTGCTGGCATGTTCTAAGCTTTTCACGCGCTTTACGCCTTGGATATCAATGTCCAACAAACATCGCCGACCCTTTTCCTGAACTTCATACAGGGCATCCCAGCTGGTTCCGTAGAAATTACCATGTACCTCGGCGTGTTCGACAAAGGAACCATTTTCAATCATTTGGCGCATCTTGTCGCGTTCTGTAAAATGATAATGGACGCTATCGATTTCCCCTTTGCGTGGTTTTCGGGTCGTATGAGAGGTTGTAAAACCAAACTCATCACCGTAATCTTTCATGAAGCGGTCGATAATGGTTCCCTTGCCAACGCCGCTAGGTCCACAAACAATCAACGGATCCAAAACTGTGACTCCTGGCCGTCGCTGGGGTACTTCGCCACTCGAGAACATGCTACGAGTCGGCCAATCCGAGGCAGTGACATGAAGAGCTCTCGTCCGAGCCAAACATTGCGTAGAGGAAGACGGGGAGAAGGCCAACGCTTTGGAACCAAACAGAGACAACATGGTCATTGTTGTTGTCGATATTCGCAGGATTCTCATAAGGAAACTAGTGGAATAGTGAAAAAGAAAGGAACAATGCGCTTCAGGGAATTCCCTGTCCTCGGGATGTTGATGAGATAGATAGTAAGCTTGTTGTTTTGCGCCATGGCATCCCAACATCAACACACTAGACTACTTTCTATCGTCTGATCATTCTTTTGTGGTGTGTGGCTTCATCTGAGCTGTTCTGTTGACACGATCCGAAGTCTTGCGGGATCAACTATCCCGAACCCTACTGTGATCCAAGAAATGATCTTCGATCTATTACCACCATTTCCGAGATTTTTCTGTCTCGAGTTTTGGATAATGAAAACTCGAGAATATTTTCATTACATTTCTCTAAGTATTTCAGCCGTTAAATATTAACGGTGGTCTGTGCTAGTTACCAAATTCATGCTATTTTATTAATTAAAATAAAATGGCAAAGCAGTTTTAAGCTAGTATTTAGCAGGTAGCTGCTGAACCACTTTAATTTAATTCATTATTGAATAAACGCATTCGTTCCATTATTCTAGTGTACTGTTTTACCTACTGTAAACTTATTCGCAATCGTAATAAAAATGTATTCGAATAAATGTATTCGTCTATTCGTCTATTCGTGTATTCGTGTATTCGTATGATATTCGTGTATTCGTGTAAACTTATTCGCAATTGTATTAAAAAATGTATTCGAATAAACGTATTCGTCTATTCGTCTATTCGTCTATTCGTGTATTCGTGTATTCGTGTATTCGTGTAAACTTATTCGCAATCGTATTAAAAAATGTATTCGAATAACAAACGTATTCGTCTATTCGTCTATTCGTGTATCGTCTAAAGGGGGCGTTAGCCGTAATTGATGTTGATGGTTGTATTACAGCTGATGAAGGTACGTCTACGCTGTAGCTAACGACCTACAAGCCGTAAATACAGCTACTAGCTCAAAATACAATACGTTAGCCGTAACAAAAGCCATTTGTTCTAGATTAACAGCTAATTAATGATAACTACTATATTTTCTACGTGTAACTGTTACAACAATATTGTTCAACAAGT
>Ga0210036_1000244_pt1 | contig 66013 bp, 55 predicted proteins | sample CryGeymeta201515_FD_185469 | JGI IMG/M metagenome (GOLD analysis project Ga0210036, IMG submission 185469) | Groundwater microbial communities from Crystal Geyser aquifers in Utah, USA - Crystal Geyser metaG 2015-15 (SPAdes) (version 2) | ecosystem: Environmental > Aquatic > Deep subsurface >... | reverse complement strand
ACTAGTAGAAAGCAGTTTTGCCTCGTTGGGATGTGCTCCCTGTAGAACTTAGTAGGGATTCTACATGGTCTCCTTTATGGTCCTTCGAAAGACCCTATATTATCGTAGTAGTAGTACTAGTAGTAGACTAGTACTACTTCTTGCAGTGGTAGACCACTGTACCGTAGCAGTATCTCTTTAAAATAATAGCAAAAATCCGATACGTTGTACCAGGTACTACTACTACTACGGGTAGTACTGTAGTTGAGAATGAAGACCGTAAATCGGCAAGATTCCAACTGATGAAATAAGAGTAGGAGTACTGGTCATACCAGTTCTAATACATGGTACTACTAGACTTGGTATAGTAGACCATACTACTGCTACTAGTAGTAGTCTACTAGAGTGCTGCGTCCGAGGATACTAATCTACAACTAGCTAAAATTCGATAGGGTCGTTTCTAGTAGTGGTACTACGTAGTACCTACTGGACTACTAGAGTGGTAGCACCTCTAGCTAGAGTAGGAATCCTCATTCTACTAGACTACTAGTCTAGCTACTGTATTGGGATTTGTTTGGAGTGTTCATTCAGCTTCGACGATCAAATAATGTACTGTACCACTACTGGCTGGTACAGCATCTCTCTGATTCTAACCATTAGTACTATAAGATGAGAACTCTATAATGTCACCCACTTATAGAAAGGCTGAAAATTGACCATGTTTGGTCATAATGACAACTAATCCATATTATTTCGAATTGGCATCTGTCATGTTTTGACCATTGACTCTCTTTTCGACGATTACCTGGTACAGTACCTGGTGGTCGTCTAGTAGTCTACTAGTACTACTACATACCAGGTACCAGGTACTCGGAGTACATCTTTTACAGCATTTTTTAACTTTTACCAGGTATGGTACTCAGTAGTTTTCATCTTGGTTTTCCGTACTACTAGTAGGCTTAAATACCTGGTAGCTAGCAACATAACAGTACACCCTCGATTTGATTTGCCATTTTTGGGGACAGCAAGATAGAGTAGGCAGGCAAAAAAGTACGAAATAATGAACTTTCAACAACAGCAACGTAATAGCAGCCATGATGACAGCGAAGGCGATGGAGATGAAGGAAGAGGTTCAAGACCAGCCAAAGCTAAACGTGGCATAGTCGCAAGCAATGAAGATAGCTCGGAGATATTCTCTCTCGAATTCTCTTCAGCGACCTGTTCGGATCTATCCTGCTCGATGAACCTGGAAGATGTGCTTAATGAAACTGCTAACTGTTCCAAGGCTCCTTCCATGCCTTGCCGAAAGCTTTCGGTGGGTACATCCGCTCACAGCAACAGCAGCAATGACAACAGCTACAACAGGAATACACATGGTATGGAACACTCCAAGGAGATTCCTGTTAATGTGCCCGCTGACAAGGGAGGCAATGATCCTGCATTGGAGCGCCTAGAAGAAGCGCAACACGAAGAGTCCAAGAACTGGGAAGGGAAAAAGTTCGAGAATGATTACTGCTCTACCGTACACGGAGACGAGATCAGTCAAGAAGATGAAGATAGAAGTGAGTGCAGCGATAGTTTCAAGGACGATGAAGCATCATCCGTCGATGTGGCTCATGAAAGAGAAAAACAAGTGCAAAGAAGTCTTTGTTTTGCCATCTGCAGCGCCCTGGGACTTGTTTTCTTGATGAGTATCATCGGAAAGCTCATTGAATGTTTCAGCCGTCGCAATGCAAACGACAAAGATGAGGCGGTGGCAGTGGTAGAAGGTGCAGTCGATGATACCATGGGTGCTACGATGCAGACTGGAACTGGTGTTGCTAGTAACCCGAGTGCCGTGTAAGTCCATCTTTGTCGAATTCTTTCTTCCCTCATGTCGCCTGTGTGACCCTGCACATACCGAAGGCTCAGAATTTATCCATTCTTTCTCTTCTTTTGTATTTTTCATATCGTGTTTTTTATTACGCTCCACATCTTCAAATCCCTCGTCTATAGTGGTTTTACCCAGCAATTGGCTGTCAGCGCAGCACAATCTGCCACTACGTCAGCTGCTGCCGGCACAACGGCCACTGCAACATCGGCAGCTGCTGCTGCCAGCGCTGGAATTGTTTCAAGTGCTATCGCAGCAGTCGCGGGATCTTCTCTTGTCACCAAAGTTGGCGTAGCTATGGCGGTTACAGGTGCAGCCACCATTGGTGGAGTTTCTATGGCAATGATGATGATGCCTGTAACAGATACACCTAATGCAACTATCGCTGTCATGAATGAGACTGCTAGTATCCAGCCCCTTGTCAACGGCACTTCACTTGCTCCTCTTGGCAACAATTCAAACTTTTTGTTGGAACCAGAAGGTGGTACCACCTCTTCGCAAGATTTCTATTGTCCTGACTACCAAGACATGACGGAACGGAAGGAGGGACTCCTGTCCTTTGTCTTTCAAGGGTTCCCTGAAGGATTTTTTAATGACAAGGATTCTCAAGATGACAGTGCCGCTGGAAGTGCTAGCAACAGGGAAAAGATGGAGAACTTGGTGGTGTACGTATACAATGGACTATCTGGTATGTGCAATGATGAATACCAACGAGTTGTACAAGCAGCAAGGATGACCAGTTATAACACCATCCAAGCTGGGCCAGAGTCCGTTTACACCTATACCCAATGGTCGTTGGAATTAACTTGTGTGAGTTGCAGTGACGACGACCCTTTGTTTCAAACGGAATCATCAACAACTCAGCGCAGTGCTGTGAGTAATATTGAAGGAGCTAGAAGGCAATTGGATGAAGGCAATCAACAATTGACAAACAATCAATTGTACACAGACAACAGTGAAGCTCTCGTCTTTGAAATTGAGAAGGCGTTTGGAATTGGAGTTGGAATCTTTTACGGCGCGGTGCTTAACCCAAACAGTCCTTCTCTCGTAGTTGCCGAAACTTCTTCAGCAGCAGCTTCTGCCAAAAAGGAAAGGCCTGCTGAGGTGACAGCAAATCCATCAACTCAACCAAGCCCGCCCCCTACATCAACGAAGCCAACCGTATTGCCGACAACTACACCATCTACTGGCGCTCTAGCTGTCAACTTACCAACAAGTCCTCCCAGTGATTTAAAATGGGACTATGCTCGTGAAATTGAAAACTACGGAAGTCCCGTTGCCAATACACTAGCCAACCCGGCTGCACCTTCAGCCAGCCAAACTTCAAACCCCTCCAATGATGGCATAGCTGGAACAATGCAAGCGCCAACCTTTGGACCCACTTTGAGACCAACAAACCCTGTTCAAGCTTATATTCCCGCCCTTGCCACCAGACCAACTGCTGAACCCTCCACAGGACCAACTGCTGCCCTTGTCACAAGTCAACCGACTTTTGATCCTACGCCATTGTCCACCGAGGAAGCTGGCAAACCCAGTGCCTATCCAATCACACCTTCATCTGCGTCTTTGCCCACCTTAGGACCTTCTAGGAGTACAGAAGCTCCATTCTCCCAAGATGTTACCAGTGGGCCAACTGCTGGCGCAACTGCTGAGAAACCCGCCACAGGACCACCTGCTGCTCAAGGCACAACTAGACCGACCTCAAGCCCTACATCTATATCAACAACGGCTGCAGGAAACCCCAAAACATCCCCAGTAACTGCTGGGCCAACCTCTGGGCCAACTTTGGGATTTATAGTTAGTCCAACCAGTGGATTAACTTTGGGACCCATCAGTGAGCCTACTCTGGGACCTTTGATTGAAGCAACAGCTGCTCCTTCTACAGCTGGGCCATCCAGTGATCCTACACCTATATCAGCACTAAATTCTGGTAATCCCAGTTTTTCTCCTGCCACAACGATGCCCACTAATAGTCCAAGCAGTAGCCCTACAAACCCCAGCGCATCCCCAATAACAGCTGGGCCAACTTTGGGATCTATAGTCAGTCCTACCAGTGGATTAACTTTGGGACCCATCAGCAAGCCTACTTTTGGACCTATGATTGGAACAACGGCTGCTCCTTCTACTGCTGGGCCATCCAACAATCCCACATCTATGCCATCAGTAGATTCTGGCAATCCCAGTGCTTTTCCTACTATAACAGTGCCCGCTAATAGTCCAAGTAGTAGCCCTACAGCTGAAGCAACAAATAGGCCTACCAAAGCTGCTACAGCAGTCCCGACGAGTAGTCTGACAATTATGCCCACAAGTGGGCGCACCGATTCTCCCACCATGGCTGGGCCAACTTCAGCGCCCATGTCTATGCCTTCAATGGACGCTAGCAACCCTAGTGCTTCTCCAGCCACAGCTGGTCCTACTTTTGGACCCACTTCAAGACCGAGTGGAGCTCCTGCAAGTGGCCCTAGTGCGATACCAAGCAATGTACCGTCTCAACAATCTTCAATTCTTGTTTCAACTTTGACTGCAGTCGAAGACACGTACATCCAATCTGGTCCAAGCTCAAGCTTAAACTTTGGAACTGAAAACAGGTTATGGGCAAAAGGCACAGACAAGACACACCTGGAAAGAGAGATACTCATCAAGTTTGATTTGGGTGGTGTGCCCACTGAAAGAATCAGCAAGGCAACACTTCGCTTATACACAATTGATAAAATTGGTAGCAATCCTACACTCAACATTATAAGGCTCTCAACTTCTTATAGCTGGACAGAAACGAGTGCTACATGGGAAAATCTGGATAGGAATGGCAGCGTGGATGGTGGGCTTACTGTGACTATACCAAATGGAGAGTATTGGACCTGGCACACAGTTGATGTCACAAGCATGATCAATCCAGATGACTCTACCCTATCTTTGCTGCTAGAGAACCGCAGTGAGTTGGCTGATTCTTCTTATGTTCATTTTGAATCAAAGGAAGCTGATAATGCTCCGGAGCTGCTCCTGGAAATAAGAGCAGAGGCACCATTTCAACCACCTTCAAGGAATCCTGGTCCCTCTACTTCCACAGCACCATCCACTATTGCAGACCCCAGCAATGCACCATCTGGGAAACCCTCAAGTCTAGGTAGCCAGAAGCCTAGCACCAGTTCTGCTCCTAGTAGCAGCCCCAGCATGATCACTGCAGCCCCAAGTGCAAACCCATCTAAAGCACTTTCCACTACTGAGCTACCTAGCATAGAGCCCTCTCAGCAACCATCCAAAGTTGGCAGTGAAATACCAACTGTCGGTGCTGCTCCAAGTGTTCGCCCCAGCATGATTTCTGCTGTGCCCAGCAATGCACCATCTGGGAAACCCTCAAGTCTAGGTAGCCAGAAGCCTAGCACCAGTTCTGCTCCTAGTAGCAACCCCAGCATGATCACTGCAGCCCCAAGTGCAAACCCATCTAAAGCACCTTCCACTACTGAGCTACCTAGCATAGAGCCCTCTCAGCAACCATCCAAAGTTGGTAGTGAAATACCAACTGTCGGTGCTGCTCCAAGTGTTCGCCCCAGCATGATTTCTCCTGTGCCCAGCAATGCACCATCTGGGACACCCTCAGGTCTTGGCAGTCAGGCACCCAGCACTAGTTCTGCTCCTAGTAGCAGCCCCAGCATGATCACTGCAGCCCCTAGCGCCATCCCAACTGGAGCTCCTTCTACTTCTGTTTTACCAAGCATAGAGCCTTCTCAGCAACCATCCAAACTTGGTAGTGAAATACCAAGTTCCAGTGCTGCTCCTAGTAGCAGCCCCACCATGAGCTCTGCAGCTCCAAGTGCTATTCCCAGTATGAGCTCTGTTGCTCCAAGCAAAGCAACCTCTAATGAGCCTTCCAAATCTGCAATACCCAGCACAGGACCATCTCAGCAACCATCTGAGCTTGACAGTGAAGCCCCAAGTGTCAGTGCCGCCCCTAGTGGAACCCCAAGCATGAACGCTGAAGCTCCCAGTGCTGTCCCTAGTGTAAGCCCCAGCTTGAGCTCTGGAGCTCCCAGTGCTGTCCCTAGCGTAAGCCCCAGCTTGAGCTCTGAAGCTCCCAGTGCTGTCCCTAGCGTAAGCCCCAGCTTGAGCTCTGAAGCTCCCAGTGCTGTGCCTAGTGGAAGCCCCAGCATGAGCTCTGGAGCTCCCAGTGGTGCTCCTAGCGAGCGTCCCAGCTTGAGCTCCGAAGCTCCCAGTGGTGCTCCTAGTGAGCGTCCCAGCATGAGCTCTGAAGGTCCCAGTACTGCCCCTAGTGGCAGCCCCAGCATGAGCTCTGAAGCTCCAAGTACTGCCCCTAGTGAACACCCCACTGTGAGTTCTCAGGGACCTAGTGAGACACCAAGCAGCGGGCCTACTTCAGGCCCTACCAGCCTGCCATCTGGAGTTCCTTCAGGAAGCCCCACTGTCGTCCCCTTCTGTGGGGGAGGAATGACAGAAGAAGTGCGCATTGTGCAAGACACACTGGCCTTTGAAGCCCCAGCTGATGCCATTCTCTTTACCAATGGAGCTCTAGGCTTCAATCCGGATGATGACAACTCATACCTGGATTTGACTGATGGTGGTCCGGTGCCAAGTGCAGGTGTCTCCAGAAATTTCCCAGTCCCTGTAGAGTCAGGTTTCAAAGCAAACTCGGTAGTTATTGAATTTGACTTATTTCAGATTGATGGTTGGACATCTAGCACAGCCGATAAGTTTGTCGTTGTGATCAATGATAGCGTGGAAGTGATCCTTGGAGAGATGTTGTCTTCCACCGTCAACACTCCCACTGTATCTGCCGCCACAGGCGATGGCATAACTTGGGAGCGTGTGACCATTAGAGAAGGTATTGACTATCCGCGAGATTTTGGATATAACATTGGTATTGCGGATAAGGATTACAGGGTCACAATTTCAGTACCAGGTAGCTTTTTGAAGGCAGATGACACTCTTGGTGTCACCTTCTCCACGCAGACTAGTGAGGAACCAAGGCCCAGTGCGGGAGTTGATAGCCTGAAGGTTACAGCAGTCTATGCTTGCGTTTAATCCCTCTGGCCCAAACTAATGCCGCATTCTTAAATCTGGGCCCAAGTACGGCTCCCACCAGCAGCCTAAGCATAGCCCAGTTTTACCCATCCCATCGCTTAACAGTGGGTTTGGTGGAGCTAAGGCGTGGATAGATAGCGATCGAAGAGTGTGGACAAGGGATTGCTTGACCATTTTGAATTCTTTTGAAGTCCCTGCTGAAAAGTTAATACTGGCAGGTGATCATTGCTCATTGGCCGATTGGCCCACGGTGGGGCTTGAATAAATGCCACAAGTACATTATTCTAGGTCGATATCACGGATCCTGCTGCACAGACACTCGCCTATATGGATGCTGAGGTTTCAGTGCTACCCCCAAACCCCAAACAGGTCACGTTTTTCGAAGCCGGCGATAGAGCCTGTTCCATTATCCATTATTATGACTGTCGTCTTCTCCAGCTGGTTCAGGAAAAGATTCTTGTAGAAATGCTGCTCTTAACCGTGTCCAATTTACAACATTGACTTCTTTCGACTGCGAGAAGACAGCAATCGCCACGAGCCCAAAACCTTCATCAAATTGCGAAGCTCCCGTTAGAAACACTACTATTAAGAGAGACAGTTTCGACTTCTGACGACACAAATAATAATGCAGTGGACAAAAAAATTAGTCAGCTCCAAACTTGTGGAAGAAAAAATTGTCTTCATTAAGGGTAGGGCTGCGGTGAACTGTAGAGTATTACAGTAACAACAGGTACTACTCCTATTTCCACTAGCTAGTAGTACTACTCCTACTCCTGCCTACTAGCTACTACTACTACCTGGTACTACTACTAGTAGTAGCAGTACTGTAGCTAGCAGCACTACAGCGAGGAGCTTGATGCATTCGTCATCGTACGGTACTCTAGTAGTAGACTGGTGTCAAAAACCGAAGAAAAGATACACTTTTGGACAGTGAACAACAAACTTTTACCACTTGTAGCGACGCTAATACAACATCACTGAGTACAGTAGCAAGAACCAGTACTCCGGAATATTCAATAAAAGTCAAAACTAGCCACCAACAGCAGGCCGGCAAGATGAATCTGTCCAGTAGATTACTCTGCTATTATTTCATAACATTTTCATGCTATGCTACGTCCATCATTGCATTGGCAGCACCTAGGACAGTTCTTGTTACGGGGGGTGCCGGTTACATTGGATCTCATACATGTCTGGAGCTCTTGAACGAAGGAGACGACAAATATCGAGTCGTAGTGGTGGATAATTTAGATAATTCTTCCGAGGAAAGCCTCAAGAGAGTTCAGGCGTTGACCAAATGTGCCAGTGACAGATTGATCTTTCGCCAGTGCGACCTGAGAGATCGAGTGGGATTGAAGAAAGGTAAAAAAATAAAAACATAAATTACTGGTCGAAATGACTCTTCGGAATGGATTGTTGGCAGCAAGGCCTCACAAGTTGCTCTTTTCAATTTCTCCGCGTTTCAACATTGTTTATTTAAAAGTGCTGGATGAGTTTCCCGAGATTACATCCTGTGTTCATTTTGCTGGCCTCAAGGCAGTGGGAGAATCAGTTGCCAAACCACTACTTTACTATGACTGCAACATCGGCGGCACAGTCAATCTTTTGGACCTGTTGGGTAGCCGGGGAATCAACAAATTTGTCTTTTCATCGTCTGCTACTGTGTACGGCGAGCCAGAGATGCTTCCTATTCGAGAGACTGCTCGGCTCCAGGCAACCAATCCCTACGGACGAACCAAACTGTTTATTGAAGAAATTCTTCGGGATTGTCATGCATCGGATCCATCTTGGAATGTGTTAATCTTAAGATATTTCAATCCTATTGGTGCCCATCCGTCCGGAACAATTGGCGAAGATCCGCAGGGTATTCCCAACAACTTAATGCCCTTTATTGCGCAGGTATGCGTGGGGCGACGGGAAAAGCTTTCCGTATTTGGGGACGACTACGACACTCCAGATGGCACAGGTGTTCGAGATTACATTCACGTCGTCGATTTAGCCAGAGGACACGTTGCCGCATTGGATAAGCTTTACAGCGAGGACGTTGGTTGTGCGGCTGTCAATTTAGGAACCGGCAATGGCGTTTCAGTGCTTGATTTGGTCAAGGGAATGGGAGAATCGACGGGTAAACCTGTCCCCTACGAGATTTCTCCGCGTAGACCGGGCGATATCGCTGCTTGCTACGCCGATCCATCGATGGCGAATGAACTGTTAGGATGGAAAGCAAAGCTTGGCGTGAAAGAAATGTGTGATGATACCTGGCGTTGGCAAAAGAATAACCCCGAAGGCTACAAAGTAATTACGGAGATGGAAGAGTCGTAATGTTTGACCGTAATTTTTTTCGCCAGTACTATAGTTGCGTAGCGAAGGTAGTCAAAGGTTCAATGCCTGTTTGGGGTATTGTTTACTGTAGTCTTCAACTAATATTTCTACACAGATGTTCTGCTTTCTGCAAAACACAGGGTACCAAAAAACAAATACATGATGCATCCTTGATTTGAGCAAATGTGCGACCAGAACTTCGAAAAAATTAAACACCCACGAAGACAAAAAGTATCGATAATTTCCAACAGCTCGCTAGCTGCCTCCCTACCTTTGCATTATTTATTTCAAAGGACTGGTTATCTTTAGCTTGATCCGTTCAGGAAAGTAAGAGAAACAAAAGATTTCAGACAGAGAGGTAGTTTACCAGGGTAACTTGAATGCCAGTCGCCCCGTATCATCCCATCGCGACGTTTCGAGTAACGCCATTCTGTCGATTCTTTGTTTCAGCACTTCGTCCTCTGCTTGCGATACTGATACTGACGTGCTTGGTTACATCGAGCGCAGCAGCGAGTGGTCAAGATTACCCTGGATCGGACCTTTTCAAACGTAGCATCGACTCATTTCGTACAAAAACGAAAGATACCATCATGTCAAACCCTCAAGATGGAGCTAACGACCGGGTTTGCATCATTGGCAGTGGTAACTGGGGTTCGGCGATTGCCACAATGGTCGGCAAAAATTGTCAGCGCTTGGACCATTGCGAAAATCAGGTGAATATGTGGGTCTTTGAAGAAACCATTCAAGCCACCGACGGCTCTCAACAAAAGCTCACAGACATTATCAACTCCCGACACGAGAACGTGAAATATCTTCCAGGAATCAAATTACCGAAGAATGTCGTCGCTGTGCCAGATCTTGCGATAGCTTGTCGAGGTGCATCACTTCTTATTTTTGTTTTACCGCATCAATTTCTACCAAAATTGTTACCTGTCATTCGTCAACATGCACATCCGGAATGCCGAGGAGTGAGCCTGATCAAAGGTTTAGGTACGTGAAAACTGTACGCGAGTGCAGGAGTGTCCTGGGTGGAATGGTTCCTGTTGCTATCAATGGATTTGGATACACTCATCATTGGAACATCACATGTATAACTATTACTACTACTACCACTACAGATTTTGACAAGAATACAAAGCTTCCAATTCGAATATCCAATTCCATTGAGACTGCCATGGGCCAAGGCTTTCAATGTGGTGTTTTGATGGGCGCGAACGTTGCAAACGAAGTTGCAAAAGGTGAAATGTGCGAATCAACACTAGCCTCCAATTTTGGATCACACTTGAATGAACTAACTCGACAAGTGTTTGACTCTCCCCCGAACTTCCGAGTTCAGCACATTACCGATGTAGGCGGAGCCGAAGCTTGTGGTGCATTGAAAAATGTCATTGCTTTAGGAGCTGGATTTGTCGACGGTGTTGGATTTGGAGGAAACACCAAGGCCGCCATGCTGAGAGTGGGTCTCCGAGAGATGGCTAGATTTTGCCACATGTTCTTCGACAATGTCCAAGACGATACCTTTATGCAGAGCTGTGGAATGGCAGATCTGATCACTACCTGCTACGGAGGCAGGAACCGGAAATGTGCAGAAGCATTTGCAAAAAAGTGCAGCACCAACAGGCTTCAACTTAGGGAATCCGCGTGCAAGGAATTATGGAAAGAAATTGAAGCAAATCTTCTAAATGGGCAAAAGTTGCAGGGAACACTGACAGCGGAGGAGGTACACGGCCTGTTGGAATCTAGGGGCTTGCTGAGCAGCTTTCCGTTGATCAAAACCATTTATGAAATTTCTTTCAAGGGAAAATCGGTAGATAGCATCATTGAAGGCATTTCAGTACCCGACGAGACGGGGAACCCTGTAACTTATTCTCGCCTGTAGGCTTAGCAAGCAGCAATACTGCTCTACAATACTATAAAGTTCTTTCGAAATTTTCAAATACTGCACTTTCTATGACTGCTACCAGAGCGCAACGAAAACCACATCCTAGTCACTAGTAGTAGTGCACTCCATTACTACTACATTGAAAGACTTCTGCTAATCTACTACAAGTAGTAGCTCTCTAGTACTACTACTAGCTACTACTAGTACCGGTAGTTGTAGCTAGTACAGTAGCAATCGTAGACTTTGCACCTACTTTGCGTCTGATCATCATCCAGTCACTATTCACACGGGACTACGCCTGACACGCTTGCTTTGAAGCATCGACGACCTGAACTCAAAAAGGTAACGAAAAATGCTGGGGGCGGCAATGCCAACGAGGAACATTCCGTTTATTACAGCTGAGAATACCCATCAAATATCAAATAATACTAGTACTACTAGTAGTAGGGTCTACTACTATACCTGGTAGTAGACTACAGTACCAGTAGAACAATATTATCCATTTAAAAGCACAACTTCCTCTTGTCTGTTTATTATAGTGATCTTCATCTCTTGGAAACTTTGTTGTTGTCTTCTCGATAGTTAACCCATTGTAGAGTGCAACTCGCCCAGCACACCAACACCAACACCTATAAAAACAACACATCTACTCCACCGCTGCTACGAACGAGAGCTGAACAAGCGTGTCCTTCGATTCCATCATTTTCTCCACCCACCACCACTTTTTTTGATAGAGTACTTTTCGAAGAAAATCTCCAAGCTTTCCAAAAGTACACACATTTTTTGGTAATAATCATGTGCTGCTGCTGTTGCTGTCCTCCCGCAATTTCGGCTATTTTCTGTCTTTGGGCTCAAAGTGGTTGCAGTAAAAGTAGTGTAGCTGGTGCCTTGACATTTTTTCCGCCCGATCCTCCTCTGTACGAATTTGAGCGAAGGGACCAAGAGGGCAATCTCTTGCCCGACCACAGCGATGACGACGAGAACAATACCGATAATGGTAAGAAGAAAGATACTACCAAAACCGGCGACACGAACAACGATCTGGCTCAAACAGAAGAGTCGGCAGATGCAGGCTTTGATCCCAGTCACAGGACCGGAGAAACAGAAGAAAAGCTACAATCTCCCGCCCAGCAGTTGGTAGATCGGGCCAAAGATTTGAGAAAACAGGCCAAGATACGAAATGCTCGAGATGCCAAGGACCATCAGAACAGTGTGAAGTATCGGCTCAAGCTGGATTCGAGACTGCACGTACCCCGCTATGAACGAAACGCGGTAGAAGCTGTCAAAATTCCGGCCAAGAATGGAATTTACGTGGCTGCTGTCATTTACAGAATTTCTGAAACAGAACAAGGAATTGCTCCTCACGGCAATAACAACGACAAGAACAACAGCAAGACCAAGCTGGAGACACGACAACCGAAAACAATAATTTACAGTCACGGCAATGCCACGGACATTGGTGCAATGTTTCCGCTCCAGGCTGTGATTGCACACAGTCTGGATTGCAATGTCGTCATGTACGACTACTCCGGCTTTGGAGAGAGTGGTGGCATGGCCTTGGAAGAAAACACCTATTGCGATATTGAAGCCGTGTACAAGTACACCTTGGAGCATGTTGCCAACAACGACCCGAAAAGTATTGTTTTGTACGGTCAATCGGTTGGTGGGGGACCTTGCTGTTGGTTGACACAAAAGTATCAAGATATTGGAGGAATGGTTCTCCACAGCGCCTTTACCAGCGGCATGCGTGTACTAACTCCAAGTCGGTAAGTACCAAAATCGTAGAAATAAAAATAAATGATTGTGCCATTGATCTGTCACTGACTGTGTACTTTTCCCTTGCTTTGCAATATTTGGAAACATATTTTCAAACAACATTTCCAATGAAAACAAAGGCTTTTGGCGTGCTTGGACATATATCCAAATATCGATCGGATCAAAAAGGCGAATTGTCCAGTTATGGTGATTCACGGAAGATTAGACGAGGAGGTGGAAGTGGCACATGGAGTGTCGCTCCACCAAGCCGTTCCCCAAGAATTTCAAAGAGAGCCTTGGTGGGTTTCAGACCGAGGACACAATGATATTACGGAAGGACCGGGAAAATTGGCAGAATATATTCGGCGGCTGCGAGCTTTTCTCGACAGTTTGGAAAACTGATACGGCGAGATAGAAGTAGAAATCTATATGACTATGAGAACCATTTCTTCATGGAACAATAATAATTAATAAATATTGGATATCTACAGTAGGATCCCTTATGAAACGAGCAGAAAGCCAAGTGGAAAGTGGCAAGCGGGCTGCTGCATAGACAAAGATAAGAAAATGATTTGTAGCAGTTGACCATCGTAGGAGGTTTACCCAAAAGGGCCTTGACTAGTCTACCAGTGTCTTCAATCCTCCTCGACGTTCAACACTTGCAGTTTTCGGAATACTGTACCGTAAACATTGATCATCAGACATTTTTGCCACAGAGGAAGCGACCCATATATATCTGCACATAAATCTGTACATCGGCACACACCACACCGTACGATAACATACAGACCATCTACCTCCATACTGTACAGTACAATACTACTAGTATAGTACTACTCAAACTAAAATCGCAGTCCCATCTTTTTTTGTTTCTGATACTGCTTCTTTTGATTCTTTCGGACCGTTTTAATGTCTCGGTCTTTCCAATCGCTCCGTTTGACGCGAACGGGTCGCGAACCCAACCACGTTTGATCCATTTCTCGAATGGCTTTGGCACATTCGAGTGGATCGAGGAAGCTAGCAAAGCCGTAACCTTTGGATTTTTCGGGATTCTTGGCATCCCGAACAACTTTGACCCTGGCGAGACTGGGATACTTGGCAGCAAAATGTTGGTGCAATAATTCGTCCGTAACTTCGTTTGACAAGTTACCCACAAAGATGCGAAAATCATTTTCGGGCCACTCTTCCAAGGATTTGTCGATCCATTTCTTTCCGGCTGCCATGCGTACGACCGGCTTTCGTTTAGGACCATTATTTGTGTCGGCATCTGTAGTACCATTGCTGTTGTTATTATGTGATGATGATGGTGGTGGAGGAGGAGGTGGTGGTGGTGGCGGCGGAAAACCAGGATAAGTGGGACCAATGGAGCCACCACAATTCATGTTGTGAGGTCCGGCGGGTCCTATTACAGCATATTGTTGCTGTTGCTGTTTTAATTGTTCCAATTCCTGTTGTGCCTGTTTGGTAGCCTGTGCTTCTTTTTCTTTGCGTTCTTTTGTCGGCAATACGACAGAAGAAGAAGCTGCTACGACCACACCCTTGGGTCTGGCTGGAGCAGCTGTCTTTTGTCGTTTAGCGGGTGGTACCACCTCTTCTTCTTCCTTCTTTTCTGCATCGGTAGTAGCAGATTTTGGCTTTTCATCATCATTTTCATCTTCTTCTACTACTGCCTTGGCTTCTACCTCCGATACTTCTTCAAAGAAAGCATCCAAATCATCTTCTTCGTCTGCCATTGTCGTTATCAAGTTTGTTGTGGTAATAGTATTACTATGCAGTATGAGTAGTTGTCTGCGATGCTGTGCATGTTTCGTTATTTTTTTTCTCGTTTTGTTGAAAATTATTGATCAAAATAATAATAATATGATCGCACAGTCGAGTCGCTTTTCAATCAGCCACCCGGCCCTTCAAAACAGAGAAAGCTTCAGCTCGATTCTTTCGAGATCGGGCACCACCAACAACCAACAACGACAACAACAACAAGGACGACAACTGCAACTACTAGACCCTAGCTCGACTACAACAACGAGAACAAACAAAAAGTAACAACAGAAAAAGCTACTCTATTGCTTAATTTTTCAATCGCTCTACTTCAAGTGTACTCATAAAACGAAAAGAGACCCAACCATGAGTGCTGGTGAATGTCAAACTGGAAACCGTGGAGATTATGACGATGTAAGTAATAAATCTCATAGCAGCACGATCGAGCATCTATAATAGGAATTCCATTTGTCTTTTCTTCTTCTTCGTCTACGACGTCTTCTTTCTCTCATCCCCTCTTTCTCTCTTTCTCCCATTATACGCGAACTAAACAACACTACTTCTACTACTACTACAACTACTACTGCTACTACTTCTGTACAGGAAGAAAAAGACGACGCCCCACCACCGTTGGATGAAGGTGATATTGCCTTGTTGAAGAGTTACGGTTTGGGTCCCTACAGTACCAAAATCAAAAACCTGGAAGAAGATATCAAAACACATCAACAAACCGTCAAGGATCTTATTGGTATCAAAGAAAGCGATACCGGTCTCAGTCCACCATCCATGTGGGATTTAGTAGGTGATAAACAAATGATGAGCGAAGAAGCTCCCTTGCAGGTAGCACGTTGTACCAAAATTATTGCCGGTGAAGCCGAAGGAGGCGACGGAGCTGCTGGTGGTGGTGGTGGTGCCGGAGCTGCCAGTTCTTCCGCTAGTGCGGGAAACAAGTATGTCATTAATGTCAAACAGATTGCAAAGTTTGTAGTTGGTTTGGGAGAAAAAGTAGCTCCCACTGACATTGAAGAAGGAATGCGCGTTGGTGTAGACCGGTCCAAGTATTCGATTCAAATTCCATTGCCACCCAAAATTGATCCTACAGTTAGTTTGATGACTGTAGAGGACAAGCCAGATGTAACATATGATGATGTTGGTGGAGCCAAGGATGCCCTGGAACGATTGAGAGAAGTCTTGGAATTGCCACTCTTGCATCCGGAACGATTTGTAGCACTCGGAATCGATCCTCCCAAGGGAGTTTTGCTGTATGGTCCTCCAGGTACGTCCGTTTTGGATGTGCATGTGGACTCTGCTTGTTTTGCGGGGAGCTGTCGTAACGTCGCTAGAGTTTTCGTTCATATCAGTACAGGATTGTTTTCTGTTGTTCGATTCATGTTGCCAAACGATGAACGTCTCACACTATCAATTTTATTTCACGTTTTCATGACAGGTACCGGAAAAACATTGACAGCTCGTGCCGTGGCCAATCGTACGGATGCTTGTTTCATACGTGTTATTGGATCTGAACTGGTACAGAAGTATGTAGGTGAGGGTGCACGTATGGTCCGTGAGCTCTTTACCATGGCCCGTTCCAAGCGTGCTTGCATTATCTTCTTTGATGAAGTGGATGCTATCGGAGGAGCCCGTGGTGGAGGTGATGAAAATGGTAATGACAATGAGGTCCAGCGTACAATGCTCCAAATTGTTACAGAGCTTGATGGGTTTGATGCCCGTGGTAACATCAAGGTTCTGATGGCGACAAATCGTCCCGATACTTTGGATCCTGCTCTGTTGCGTCCCGGCCGTTTGGATCGTAAGGTCGAATTCGGTTTGCCAGACTTGGAAGGCCGCGGCCACATTTTGAGGATTCATTCCAAGCGCGTGAACTGTGATCGTGACATTCGATTTGAGCTTATTGCCCGTCTGTGCCCCAATACTACTGGAGCCGAGTTGCACAGCGTTTGTACAGAGGCTGGTATGTATGCCATTCGAGCTCGCAGAAAAAGTGTCAGCGAGAAGGATTTCTTAGACTCTGTCAACAAGGTCATTAAGGGATACAAAAAGTTCAGCTCCACTCCAAAGTACATGGTTTACAACTAAAGCAGATAAGATCGGGAACTTTCGCTCAGTACAGCTTGTCATTTACGAGAATTACTATTGGAGTATCTGTTATCCATATTTTAAATTTCTTTTTAATATCTTACATCAGTTCGTATCCAACTCATTTTTTAATTTTGGGAGTTGCCAGCTGTCTTTTGTAAAGGTTGACTTGGATCAATTGACTTCAAAACACCAGAGCTGTGCTATTCGTTTTCTAAAAAATCAAGCATATCACCTGTTTTGAACAACTAGAAGATTTCCTCTTCTAATCCTCGTAGGTACTCTCCAATATCCGCTTGATGCAAGACAACATTGCCCATGGGATCCAGTGTTTGACAATGTTCCGTACTTTGAGATGCGACACCAAATCCCAATGGAATATCGGACATACTAAAAACCACGACACCGGCATATTGAGGAGTACTCTCTGTTATTCTTGCCAACCCTTGCTTTGTGACGTTGTTCCCGTACAAAAAGGACATTTCTGCGGATGGCTTGACCCAGACTTTGTACTTGGCATACTGGGCAAGATATTCCAAGGCAGTAATGTGCAGTCGAAACTTTCCACTCTTTGTAAATTTCCCAAGACAAGTTCCAACGTGAAGTAAATTGTCGCGACTAATAGATGTGGCTGCTTTCATGACAGTTTCGCTAATGTAGTAACATCGATCCTGTAGAGGCGAAAAAAGAAAACCACGAACAAAAAAGAATGAGTAAAAAGTAAAAAGTTCACTTGGAAATAACGCATACTACATCAAAACAAAGAAATCCGTTTCTAAAAACTCAATAGATGTAGGATTTCTTCACTAACGACCTGGACTCACCTTGATGAGACGAAAGCAATGTCTTTCATCACTTCTATTGATCATTTTCTCGACATTTTTCCCAATATACTCGGAAAGTTTTAGGAAGACAGCTTTCGTTTCTTCTTCGGTCAGAGGCCTCATACTGTTTTGTTCGATGCTACAAGATAAGAATTGAAATTAAGTCTTTTCTCTGTTTCTTGTTATAATTATTTATTTGGAGTATTACTACCTAGTACTCTAGTAGTCTACTAGTGTGTTTTCGGCTGGATGCAAGTTTTTGTTGTTTTCTTCCTGAGAATTTTGGACTGGTTTTGTTGGTTGTGGATCTCTCTCGTCTGTCCGTCTGTCCTTTCTCCAAAACCTGGAGCGTGGAAATTCCTGTGGCACTACCCTGGGTTCGACGGAACGTTAATCTAACATAGTTCAAACAAGCAGACCTACCGCTCATTCCTCCTCTTTCTCCCAATTGCTGAAAGACAGACAAAGAACTTGTTCTCTTGCTAGCGAAGCACTGCATACTTCGCCTGAAGAAAAAAATTGTTTCTAAAATTGTTTTTGATCTGCTCAGCTCTCATGACTTTTAAAGACATGAAATGTTTCATTATCGACTTTTATAATGCAAGACACGAGGAGCTCCTCTCAATTTCGATAATTAGTAGGGCAATTCAAGATCAAGGGCGATCAACAGTTTTGTTCCTATACTGCTCATATTAAATAATGGTCTTGTTTTAGAGTTTTCTTAGATCAGTCTATCGATCAAATTTATTTATTCTGGAATGGAGGTACTATCTATTTTGGCACTAATGCCAGATCTAGAATAGTGGCAGTCATGACAATGTCTGGTTTTGTATTCGAACTCAGGCACGATTTTTTGGCTTGGAAATGCAAAACCAAGTCCGTCAGGCATGCCTACAGCAAACAAAGAAATTAAAGTGGTTGATAACGCAGCTACTACTGTAGTAGACTAGTAGTTGTGAAACATGATTCATTCGACAGTGTGAGAAATAATCAAACATCTTTTCTCCGCCCTACCCTGCAACTACCTAGCTAGCTAGAGTGCAACTAGCTTATTAGGATCGCTCCCAGGCATAACTCTAATTGTTTCGATCCTTCTCGGGCCACCTGGGAAACAAAAATCTAAAATCTGTGGAACCTCATAGCGGGCCACCTGGGAAACAAAAATCTAAAATCTGTGGAACCTCATAGAATTTGCGAATGCTCGAGATTTTCGATTGCCTGCAATCTTATTATTTATCGTGAATCTTTTAAAAGAAAACGACCGAAGTCGTCATAAAAAGGAAGCTCTCAAGAAATAATATCACCAAAATAATACTTGATCAATTTAACCATGCCAAACCAAGCAGAACAGCTCAAGGACCTTACCGTCGTCGTTGCCGATACCGGCGATGTTGATGCGATTAAGCGGTTGAAGCCTCAAGATGCTACTACGAATCCTTCCCTCATCTTCAAGGCCGCTCAGATGAAGCAATACGCCAAGCTCGTGGATGATGCCATTTCCTACGGAAAGGGAGATCTCGAAGTCGTCATGGTAAGTATTTTTGTTGTTGCTTTTTCTTGTCGATGGATTGAATATTGAATACCTGGTAGCTGAACGACGGATGGGCGGATTGCGGCTTTGAGAATCTTCAGTCCAAAACATTTTCATATGCACGGGAAATCGTACTCTTTCTCACTTGTTGAGAGTTTGAAAAAATCTACTGTGTCCAATGGATCGAACTTTTTACTAATATATTCTATATTTTCCTCCTCAACATTTACTTTTATAAAAGGACAAACTTGCTGTCAATTTTGGAGCTGAAATTACTAAGATTGTTCCTGGATATGTGTCCACGGAAGTTGATGCTCGTTTATCGTTTGATACCGATGGCACTATTGCCAAGGCACGTCGTATCATTGAACTGTACAAGGAGGTCGGCATTGACAAGTCCCGTATTTTGGTCAAAGTGGCAGCCACCGTAAGTGTTAAAAAATGTTTTGATACAAGCATTCTATGTTTTCCAAAACTCACTTTGATCACTCTAACAATAACCAACAATTGAATGGCAATCATCCTATAGTGGGAAGGTATCAGAGCTGCTGAAATCCTTGAAAAGGAGGGGATTACATGCAACTTGACTCTCATTTTTTCGATTGCCCAGGCTGTTGCTTGCGCTGAAGCCGGATGCACGCTGATTTCTCCTTTTGTCGGTCGCATCATGGACTGGCACAAGGCGAGCCAAGGCGTTGATGGATTCAAGCCGGCGGAAGACCCTGGTGTTATTTCTGTCACCCAGATTTACAACTATTTCAAAAAGTATGGTTACAACACCATTGTGATGGGTGCTTCCTTCCGTAACACAGGCGAGATTGTCGAGCTTGCCGGGTGCGATCGTCTTACTATCTCTCCCCAGCTATTGGACGAACTCGCGAAGTCGAAAGGCAAGTTGAAGCAAAAACTTGACGCCGAAAAGGCCATGGACATGGATATTGAAAAGATTGAATTGGACGAGAAGTCTTTCCGTTGGATGATGAACGAGGACCCTATGGCAACAGAGAAATTGGCTGAAGGTATTCGCAACTTTGCCGCCGACATTGTCAAGCTGGAAGAAATCGTCAAGGAAAAGATGTAAATTGTATTGTGCATGTACTATGACTATCATCTGAAAGCAACTCTTGCGTGTATTATCCAATCAAACAAATAATACATATTAGTAATATTGGAGTACATGTTCAGCCATTCACAACGCACTATGCAAAACCTATACCCCAATATTAGCTTTAGACTCAATTGAAAAATATGCTGTTTCCGAGAAGTGACGAGTAGCAGTAATAGCGCACATGTTTATTGTACGTTTCAAATACGACTACTACTAGCACTCTTAACACCTATTCTTAGGTCTATCTGATTGAAGCTTACTCCAGTATTTGAATTTGAAGGCAACACACATGTTTTTCAAAGGTTCCGAATCCAAGTTTTCAAGCTTTTTCAGGCGATCGATGGGGAAGTAGGGGTCTAGTAGACTGGTCGATTATTTTCTCTGATGAAAGCATAGCTGCCGAACCTACTACTAGCTACTGTAGTAGAGTACCAGGTAGTAGCTAGTAGTACTCCATAGATAACTGGACCCGCCAAAAAATATTCCTTAGGTTTATTGGCACCCTCATTTTTGTTGATCAACACTTAGTAGTACTAGTAGTAGACTAGCTAGTACTGAATCGTACCAGGCTATTTTTTTCACCAGTCAAACTAATCGTGATGCAAAATTTGAGACGACTCCGTTCGAAAACAGACTTTCCCGTGAATTTGATTGGTTTTATTCAAACACGGGATTCACTACTGGTGAGACCTTACAGCTGTATTTGGGGAACTCCAGCGATGGATGGGGAAGAAGAAAAATGCCTGCCTCATTCAAGTCAACCAGCTAGCTGGAGGTCGGCTTGAGGAGTATAAGAACGAACATGATTGACAGGTGTAGAATATATGAAGGCGAGCTACTGTTTCTATTCGTTGTACCACTAGTAAGCAAAGCTCCTCTTGTGTTGTAGCTAGCTTAAGTACGAGTAGGCTAGAAACTAATTCTACGATTGATGAAAAAATGAGGCAATGACCCATGTAGTATCCGTAATGTCTCTCTCTATGATATTCGTTTTACATTATATTAGACTGCTCAGTAACTTAGTTTGACAAACTCCGGGGTCGTTTGTTATGATTCTCTTCTTCCGGTTCCAGGGAACGTTTCAGATTCTTTTGTGTGGGAAGGAGACCAGTTTTACGCTTGTTGACCATTGATTGCTTTCTAGGAGAGGAACAGTCTTCGTCGTCCGAGGTAGCAGGAGAGCTATCACGGCTATTGTTACGGCTGCTCATGGGACTGCTGCTGACCTGTTGCGAATGCTCTTCGTCGTCGTCGTCGTTGTCTTCTTCGGGCAGTGGTTCGTCGTGAAGACGGGCCCAAACTCGCTGGAAGAAAACCTTCCTCGAGCCGTAACGGGGACGTCCACTGGACAAGCCTCCTTCCCGGGCCAGCTGTTGGCGTTGGAGCTCGTTCACGACATTCCGAATATGCGGAGGAACGAAACGGCACTTGCTTCCCACGTGCTTGAGGATGGTTTGACTGGTGGTTGTCTGGGCGAGACTGCGTACCGAGTTGGGATAATACCGACCAAAGCCGGGTTGTCCTCCACAGTGCAGACAGGACATACCGACAAAGCCGAGTTCCCGGCTCTTGTAACATCCCACGCGGTCGGCTTGAGACAGCTTACAAGGTGTCATTTGAGCCATGGCAACAAAGAGAGAATCCGGAACGAGATCACGGTCCTTTGGCAAGACTAAATTCGAGCCGCCAATGAGGTCTTCCACGTGAACCTCGTCCAAGTTCACCAAAGGCTGTTGCTGCTGTTGTTGATGCTCAGCCATCAGTAGAGCTGGAGTCTTATCCACGAAGTGCTCATTTTGGCGTAACGGTGAAGGATGGCTGAATTGCTGGGAGTGGGACGGTGGAGCAAATGAGTCACCAGCAAGGGAGGGTTCCGGAGTCACGCTGCGGTGCTTCAGAGCACAGAGGAAAGCAGCAATCTCCTCGGTGTCATTTTGAGTACTTGGCTTCTTGTGTGGCATAGCTGGTACTTGCAGTTGCTGTTCTTGAGTGTATGGAGCTTGTAGAGAATGTTGAAGCGGGTAGCAGTAAGCGGAATACATGTTAACTGGCAAGAGTAATGTTTTAAACGTGGTTAATAATGAGGAAAGTGAAAAAATGAGAATGGACGGATGCAACCGTTGAGAGGAGGAAGCGAAACAATGAGCATCGATAAGACTCGCTCGAATGAATGACCCATTCGATGAAAAAAACCTTCTTCTGTGCAGACATAGTCGTAGATTTATGTGACTTGATTAAAGATTTAAAAAGGGGTCATTCTTGATACTCAGCGAAACACGAATTTTGACCGTGATTCAAAAATATGTCGCACCGGCGTCAGTTAGATGAAATTGTTTAGGTTTACGAGTTTGAATGAATATTTGCACTTAACAAAGGTGCTCGCCGAGTGGATTGGAAAAAAAAGGCTCTTTCCAGATTCAATGACATTCATTCTTTGAGTCATTCTCTGGTTAAATAAAAAAATTAAATGGTTATTACTATTCTACTACTATCCCAGGTACCACTACCAGGTACTAGTAGTACTATCCCACCACCAGGTACTGTACCAGGTACAGGTTGAGCGTGGTAGCTGTTACCGGTACCAGGTACACTACTACTAGTACTAGCCGTAGTACGAGTACTTAATAATTGCCTAGGCAATCTTACTTCGATGGAAGCAAGACCTACTAGCTACTCATGCTTTTGAGCGGTCATCCAATTCCATACCTGAGTAAAATTGCTAGAGTACTAGCTAGTTACTGGCTATTTGAAGTCGCTACTTAGTAAAAGTTGCGACCACTAGCTACTAGCCAAGTAGACTCTGTTGGCATGCAGTTCGGGTTTAGCTGTCGGGCCGGATTCCCCGGGGAGGGTGTCTCAGGATGGAGCCCCGATTAGCTGAACACCCAAAGGCTTTCGCGAAACGTCAAACTCTATCTGTGCTTCTCATCACGGGTTGTTGTAAAACAGCAAGCTCTGAAGTGACCGCTTCTTGGGCCCATTTCTTTTTTTCCCCTCTTCGCCTTTAGCATCTCGTGGTAGCGTCTGCTTTTCCTTGTTACTGTTCGTGTCTTTTACTACTTCAAATGTACACCGGTGGCGTCTGCTACTGCGTGCGTGCGTGGTCTTTCCTGTTGTCACTTTATAAATTCGATGCAAAGGCATTTTTGGAATCCGTTTGGTGTAAATAGCGACAGCCAGTCGCGATAGCTACAGTGTTTCTGTAGAAGCAGATCGGTTGCATTGAGATGTATCCTGTTTATGCTTTTATTTTACCACAAACAGAAACATCACATGCTCCGAGAATGCGCACCCTCCAATTTTTAATGTGGACACACTTGTCGGTCGGCAGGTTGCCTGCTGACAAGAAGGTAAAAACATGGCAACGGAAACCAACATACATCCAGATTGGAAATCAGCATTTTTTTAAATCATACTCTGTAGTCTTATCGTGTACGAGTACTGTACAGTACTAGTAGTCGGCATGTCCATGATCCATCGTGTTGGTCGATCATTTTTAAAAACGTTGTAGCTTGTTCTGTCGGGAAAAGATGCGATTTACGAACGAGTAAGGATGTGTTGTCAATTACCATACCAGGTAGACCTAGTCTACACAATTATTATCATTTGTTTTGCTAGAGTAGTAGACTAGTAGTATTAGTAGTGGTAGATTAGCTACTACTCGGAGTAGCTAGAGAGTAGTTGTTGTGTACTGTATTACTCAATCTCCTTTGAAATTTAGGGTTAGAAATACCAAAACCTGTGGAAGCCAGGGCCTTCAAAACTCAAAAACAACAACCACAACAAATCCAACACACAAACTTCACCCTTCTACTTCATCAGCTTCATAGAGTGTTTATTTTGACTGGACTGTGTTAACATTATGTGGTGCAATCTCTTAGCTTCATCGTCTCGTCGCGCATCGCAATACATCGGTCGTCGGGGACAAAGAATGGCAGTCACTGCCAAACGGAATCAATCCCTTGGCCTTTGTTCCTTTTCTACTGAATCCGACGACAACAAGGCTGGCGAAGACGCCATTTATGAAGAACTCTTTGGAAGCTCCATGGGTAGCGATACACTACCACCACCACCGTCACCTCGCCGGTCTCGTCAGGAAAAATCAGCTTCTGAGCAAGAAACACCCAAACTGCAGCTATCGGATATTCCCAAGCCATTGTGGTCGGACAGCCTCGAAATTTCTGACGAACGATGGGCCACAAAGATGGAATTCAATGACATTCCCGACTGGTCACCTGATTTTGTTTCGCGAGTGAGCAAAGAGCGAGTAAAGCTGCTTCCAGGTGCGTTCTTGTTACTGTCTTAGCAAAAATATAGTGCCCTTCCATTCCTTGAGTTGCCTTGCAGTTCATTCCTTGCTTTATCTCAATTTTCCCCATTGGCTTTTCCCCATTTTTTTTCAATTTCATTTTTGTTGATAGAGGGAATTCCTACCCTCTCTGATCTAGCAAAACTTGCTCTACCTCCACCTCCCTTTCCCCATCCCGGCCACGGTGCAACTAAAGAATACGCCAAGTTGAGACGGCGGGCACACTATGAGCACATTCGGGCCGAGGTTAGCAAGCTGGCAGAGCCAAGAATTGCGGCTATCCTTTCGCGATCTACTTGGCAGGAAAAGCAAGATGCTGTGGATGATCTCTTTGAGAAGATTGAATTTCAATTACGGGACTCGGAGCCGATTTTGAGTGGTCATCCTCAATTTGGAGCATGGGTCGAGCAAGCGCTCGAGTCGTATTTGAAAACAATCAAGGGAAAAGAGGGCGAGAAAAGCGAACCAGTCAATAACGCCACAGAAGAATCATCCACAGAAGACGCTGTGGATATCTCTCCTATATCTGCAGACGACGACGAAGCTGTGCCGGTCTTCATGGACTGCTACAGCGCTGAGGACCCTGCTGATCAGGTGGTACCCAATATTCTGCATCCCCTCAGGCCACACCCAAACGATGGTCCAGGCCGCATGGTAGAGGAATGGGAATTAGCAGCCAATGACAAGTCCAAACGAATTATGTTGCGACAATCGACGCGAAAAATTGCTCGTGCGCTTTTGGAGTCTCCCAGTGTACGTGTGTTGGTGAAAGGAAAACGTGGTGTCGGCAAGGTAAGTAAGGATGCATTGTGGCTATTAATAAGCGAAGTCTCTGCGGTGCTATTATCGTTTGTCATATTTCGCCTAACACATCTAATCTTGTACTTATCATCAGTCGGCAGCCATTGCATCAATTGTGGCGTCAGCAAGAAAGTCTGGTCAGATTGTCTTGTATCTTCCGGATGGAAACAGGCTCCACCGACATGGTTACTACATTCAACCAAATCCCAAAATTGAAGGCATGTTTGACTTGCCCATGCTATCTCAAGAGATATGCCAAGAGTTCTTGACCAGCCACGAATCTGATTTGGACGGAATGGAAACTACTGAAGAGATTATGAAGGAGCATTTTACTGAATTACAATTTGAAGCAATGACAGAATACAGTGGCGGCAATATTTCGTTGGTCGATTTACTCAAGGCTGCTTCAAATCATGTCTCCTGCGCCGCCATGTGTTATACTATCGTGATAAATAGTCTGAAAAATCAAGATGATAAGCCCTTTCTGATGGTGCTGGATGAATTCAATTGCTACTTTGAGCCAGGCTGTTATTTCCACATGGACTATGATGACGATGTGAAGGATTCCATCCCATACGACAAAATTAATCTCTTCAAGCCTGCACTGGATGCCATGGCCTTATCCCTTGATGATGACGAAGATATTCCACTTGCAGTTCCAATCATGCCAAAGAAGGGAGGCATAGTCGCCGGTATATCCGAATCTTGCGCTGTATCGCGCAAAGTCACAGATGCTTTGGTTGCCTATGCGCAACGATGTGAGACAGAAGGAAATGCTGATGCGCCTTTGGTGGTGTGCGACGTCCCCCGTTTTTCAGAACTAGAGGTTGATCACATTCTGGCCAACATGGAAAGTATTGGCATCGGCAATCTTCGAAATGACAGAGGCGCGACCGTCATGAATAAGGAGGGAGTTGCCTACCTCAGAATGATATCCAGCTCGACTGGGCAAAATCTGTTGGATACCTGCTGTTATTAGATACCTAGCATTTTATAGTGTTTTATTGCAAACTTTTCTGAAGACTCTACTGTAGCGGCGTGGTAGAGATAGTTCGAATAGATTATCTTTGATTTTCTGGTAGCGTGCTATTAGTAACTAGTCTAGCTAGTAGCTACTGTACCAGTCTAGCCAGCTACAGTAGTAGCTAGTAGAATAGTAGCTACCATAACATTCAATAGGTGTGAGGCAATGCAGAAAGAAAGTGCGTCCACAGTTAAGTCTGGCCTTCAACCTTCTTTCTGACATCAGTCGAGATCTAAAAACTTGTTTTGGACCCATCAAGCTGAGAGCCATCGAGAAAAGAGCAAAGTAGCACTACGACAAATAAATATTACAATCAACATTTTAATATTTTAATAACCTCCGCTACGCCGAATTCATCTGAATTGACGATAACAGTAAAGCTAACATGAAATTCATTGGATCTTTTTCTTGCTTAGCCGTCCTGCTGCAACCAGTCCAGAGCTTTGCTCCTCTCATCGGCACGACTGCCAGAGAACGAACGAGTTTGCAAGCTACCAAATTGGACGGCCGTACCATTCAAGGAGAAATTGCACCACTCAACAACTTTCTGCTAGTGAAGATTGCCGATGTCCAGGATCAGACAGAGGGTGGAATCATTTTGACTGGAAAAGCCAAACAAAAAAAGACTGAGGGTCGAGTGGTTCAGGTAGGACCAGGAAGGACCCACCAAGACACGGGTCTTGTATTTGACATGCCTGTTGCTGCTGGTGAAGGTGTTGTATACGGCAAATACGATGGAACCGAAATTGATATTGATGGCTCAAAACACATTTTAATAAGGGACGATGACATTCTTGTCAAATTTACGGGCGACGATCTGACCATTGATTCGGTAGATGTGACGGCAGACAATGTTCTTGTATACGTTGAGAAGAAAGAAGACGCAACGGAAGGAGGCATTCTCATAGCAGCATCTTCCAAGACACAGAACCGCCCATCGACCGGAAAAGTAGTCAAGGTTGGACCTGGAAGAATGGCAGCCAACGGGGAGCTGATGCCGATGGAAGTAGAAGAGGGAGACATGGTCAAATTCCGAGATTTTGCTGGCAATGAAGTTCAGATTGCCGGAGAAGAATATTCGGTAGTCCGCATGCAAGATATCTTGGCAAAGTTCTAAAGCCATGTAGTTTTGCTCCCTTCTTTGTGGTGAGATGAGACAATTTTTCTTTATTAGGTTTGATCGTTTTACGGAATACTTTACGGCTTTAGATTTGCTATAGTTGTTTATCGTCTCTTGACTCAGCAGTTATGTAATTCGTCCAATAGAACTTGTGGACAACTAACTAATCTAGCAGTATTGTAGCTGCGGAAATGAAAGTCCCACTCTACTAGTAGAGAATAGAGAATTACTCCTACTACTAGCTAGTCTACTAGTTGGAAACCTAGATTACTACTCTACTCGAGTACGCAGCTTCATGCCCGAAATGATGTGCGTCGAAAGTCCCAGCTCTCGCTTACACCTGGAACTCATCCAAAGCATCAACCGATGGCAAAAATCAAAACCAAAAATATCTGGACCATGCTGCACATCGCAAGTACTACTAGCTAGTCTAGCGTAGTACTACAATTACAAATAAACAATAATAAATATCAAAAGTGAAAAAGTTCGTTTCACTAACTGCTTCTTCAATCAAGCCATCTTGGGAAGCACCCGCTGTTATCTGTCAATAGATTTGTCAATAGCATTTTCTTGATATTTGTTGCAGCTTCATTGATTTCAAGGCATCATACGGATAAAAACCGTCACTTTTACAGTGTCTTTTATCCATCACCTACTACATACTACATACTACATACGCCAACAACAATACGCGCAAAACAATGAACACGAAAATCAACAATACCGTCCGATTACTCTGTGCCCTCCTTCTTTTCAGAAGTAGCTGTCTTACATGCGCTATCAAAAGTTTGAGAGTGGTAGCACCGCTCAAGGCAGTGACAATTTGGGACCCAGAAACGAAAGATTTGGAACCTGCTACTCACCGTGGACGATTTTTGCCCGTCTTTCGAGCCCGACTCAAGGCAGAAGCCGAAGCTCGAAAAGAATTGAAGAATAAGAGGGATGTAGAGCTAAAAGCTAGCGCGACCAAAGGAGAAAAATGGGCCACACGTTCCGCGGCCGCCGATCGTCGTCGACGCGAGACAGAGGAACGATTTGTAGAGGAAGCATCGGATCGAGCAGCTGCAGCCGCAGCTGCTTCCGTTTCGCCCACTGCTACAAAGAAAAATGCCAACAAATATCAATTCGTCGGTGTTGTCAATCCGAAAGCTTCTGGTAGGCCCATCAAGTGGTATGCGCGCACCAAACCTGCAGGATCCCAGTGGTCGGTTCGATTGGTACACGTAGACCAAGCTGCGGTGATTACAGATCTGTTCCGACAAGGCAAGGTGGACATATTTGCCAAATACAAGAACACGGGCAAGATAAACCCCGAAACCAATACTCCCGTGGTTGAAAGTCAGTACACGGTCCGAGAACGTGGCATCCGGTAAGTTGTTGGTCGAAAATGAGTAGATCGGATGAGGTTGATCCTTGAAATGAAGAAGTTTCGTCGTAAATTTTTTCCATGTATGAACGCGCTCAATTCAATGCATCTATACGATGCATATGATTTGTCACTTACTAAAATATTTTCATACATTCTCTTCCTTCGAACGTGCAGAAACCTGTGGAACTTTTCGCCGAAACACTTGTTCACAGATTCGTCTGGTATGTACTGGAGAGAACGAAGAGTGCGACCGGGACTGTATACTGACGGAAACACCGTTTACGAGGCCTCGTATCGATATCGCGATGGTCGCAATGGTATGCACCGTCAATCTAGCTTCCAGCAGTTTTTAGCGAGCAAGGGGTTCAGCAAAAAGCAAAAAGATAAAATCCAGAAGCGACTGAGAGAAGACGCGCCAGATCTTGTGATAGAAGAGTAAGAACGATGAGCTACTATAGTTTTAATTCGTTTCGTTAGGAATTCTGCATTGTAGTTTTTCTAAAGTCCTTCCTTCATCCCAAGGAGTGAGTGAGTGAGTGATGCTCTGTATTTGGAATATCGTTGGTGTTGAATCCACAGACACCTAGCTTGTCCCTTCTGTCAGCTATCAGCCTACACAGTCACAGGCAACTGCTAGTAGCGCACGCAGGGAGGTCCTATTGTCATATAAACTAGACCTTTAATTTTCAGTGAAAGTGTACTCTCCCCTTGTTATCACTCATTGAAATTGGTTGGTTTGGTTCTGTCTTTACCATTATTATTATCTGCCCAGGAGGCCCCTCGTGTGCCAGTCTGACACTTGCTTCTCTAAAAGCAGAATCCGCATGAATCCTTCACCCACCAGTTGGCATTCTTGCTTGGGTGCGCCCCCCGGTTTTACGCAAGCAAGTATCCGGTGCTGTACAATGTTTATCAACGAAAAAAAAATAACACGATTGCTACACCTTCCACCTATCACTTGACAGAGAGCACCTCATCATTACTGGTACTTTACACAACCATTATTTGCAAGGAGACTACTAGTAGTCAGTTGTTTTTTCTGAACCAGCGGCAGCCTGATCAAGGAACGTTTAGTAAAAGAGACACAAGATTCGTTCCTTTCAATTCTTTCATTTTTTCACCAAGAATTACTGTAGTAAGAACTCACCGTCAAGATGGGTAAGAAGAACCGAGTCAAAAACAAGAAAAACAAAGGCGTGCAGCATCAGCAACAAACTCAAGTTCCAACTGCAGGGAATTCGGATGACGACCAAGGCACAATTCAGATTCCAGCTGTGAACGAAGCTGTTGTAGAAGCAAATAATGATGCTGACCCGAAGAATTATCCCATCTTAGAGGACAATGCACCGGATGCCAATGACGCCGAGGATATTGTTCCAAGAGAGGAACCAGTCGTGGATGATATCTCACCAGCAGCGGAAAATAATTTAGACGTCAAGCTAGATGCTGCTGCTGAGAGTGAAGAACCTCGATTGGTACCACAGTCAGACGAGGAGCACATGGAGCAAACACAAGATGGTGTTCTTGAATTGCCTGTTGTCAACACCATACAGCAACCCGATAGCAATAGCACAGAGGAGTCTCAGTATGAGGAGGATTCCAAGCCTGCTGCAATTCCTACTGAAGAGGAGATTGCAGCAATTGATGACGTACCATTGGTACCGCAGTCAGACGAGGTGCACATGGAGCAAACACAAGATGGTGTTCTTGAATTGCCTGCTGTCAACACCATCCAGCAACCCGATAGCAATAGCACAGAGGAGTCTCAGTATGAGGAGGACTCCAAGCCTGCTGCAATTTCTACTGAAGAGGAGATTGCAGCAATTGATGACGTACCGGCCGAACATAACGACAGTGAAAACATTTCTGCGTTGGAGCCACAGACGGACGAAGTCAATCTGGAACAAAATATGCATGGTGTCATGGGAGTTCCTTCTGTCCAAACGGACGTTGAATCGCCACCAGAAGTGTTTGAAGTAAATGCTCCCTTGGTTGACAGTATCCAATTGGAAGAAATGGAGAGGAAACCATTTGCTTTACTTTCAGAAGAAAAGGACCTTCCGCTACAGCAACAACCACACCTTTCACAGCCACCACTTGTTGCACAGGGCAAGGAAGAGGAGAAAGAACCATCAAACGTGCGTGAACAGCAAATGGAAGAAGTCTTTATTGAACAGAATGCTGAAGGTGTCCTGGGAGTTCCATCCGTAGGCACCAATTTTGTTCAAGAGTGGCCAGCCATGGTTGACCAGCAGCCTCCCTCCCAACAAGATACGCACATGCCGACCGTTTGGTCTCCAGCTATTATGGAAGGCGATAAAATGATACCCAGTGAATTTCATGAACTCGACAATGAAGATACAAAGCTTCCAGCTAACATAAATCCTCCTCCACCCGGATCGAATCATTTTGACAGTGAAGCAGCTGACGAGGAGACCGGTCAAGCTCGTGGCACACGACTTGGGGAAGTCAACAGTACTGAGGTACTAGCTGGTGCTGCTGACGAGGAGACCGGCCAAGCTCGTGGCACACGACTTGGGGCAGTCAACAGTACTGAGGTACTAGCTGGTGCTGCTGACAAGGAAGGCAAAGCTGGGACCACCAATGGTTCCAGTAATCTTCAGGCTGAAAGAACACCTGGAGCAAAACATGACGAGGAAGAAGGAAAGCCTAATAACCCCCCGACGAGAGCGATCAACCCGGACTTTCAGGACGTACAGGCAACCGGGAAATGGGGAACTGTGTCCAAGACTGAAATGATTATTGTTGCCGTTGTCGGCCTACTGGCTTTGATTGGTGTTATTGTTGCACTTGTTGTCGTGCTGAGTGGAAATGATGATTCAACTCAAGTCATTACAAATGCGCCAACCGCATCGGCGACACCAGTTCCCGCCCCAGAAAGGTATTCAGCCTTGATAGATGCATTGAAGTTGTCAAAGTCCATGAGCGGAATGGGAGGAGTCGGCGGGGCCAATGCACTGGTAGAGAGCAGGTACGACAATAATCCTGCTGTCTACGAAGGTTTAATTGGAGACGATGGTGAATGTCCTCATCTACCCCATGAATGTGCCATGTCCTGGGCATTGTACCTGGATGATTTTCCGCCTATCAATAATAACATCACCAGTCGCTTTGCCATGGCTGATTTGTACTATTCTCTTGGGGGAAATGGTTGGACCAACAATACCAATTGGTTGTCACACAAGAGTTACTGCGAATGGTATGGTATCAAATGCAACAGAGCGCAGACAGCTATCCAAGAAATTGATCTATCCGACAACAACGTAGTGGGGGAGATCCCATTGGAACTTGGGGTGGTGGACTCTGTCATTTTAATCTTGCTGAACGGAAATGCCATAACAGGACGTCTACCCGGAGGTGTGTTCGCAGGAATGCCTTTACTTTTTGGTCTCTACGTTCAGAACAATGAACTGACAGGATTTATTCCCGACAACCTCCTTGATAATGAATCACTTTGTAAGTAGTATTTTTTCAAAACTTGATTTTTGTGAGATTTCATGATGTGGTTCTAACTTAGTTTTCTCTTTACCTCTTGTTGTCGTTGCTTTATGGGTTGTTACAAAAAAGCTATCTTCTTCGCACATCACAACAACTTCACTGGTCCATGGCCTTCGGTTTACTGCGGTCAGGATCCAAGCTCACCAGTCTTTAGAGAATTCAGTTTGGATTGTGAGGAAAATTCCTGTCCGGAAGGGTGCTGCACGAGTACTAATTGTTTTTAACAATTATTGATTCTAGTTGTACTGATTGTGCGTTGCCCCAATGCATTGCTGGCATCCCTTGTATATTTTAATTCTAGAAAGTTACAAAATTGCTTTGCATGCATCACGTCATCTTGGTTTCCCTCCTCAAACAAAGCTAGACTGGTTCCCGATGATTATGGAGCGCCGAGCTCAACTCCTGCATTTCAATGGTTGAATCGTGATGCGTTTCACAACGGTGTGAAATAAAATCGCCTTCGTCTCCATCGCTGGCCTCGTCTTCTTCATCGTTGTCGTCCAAGTAAATACCATCGTGAATGCCATCATTTTGTACCGCCCACGAGCTTGATGGATCGTCCGCGGTTTCCAGGCCTACGATTTTACCAGATGCAACGAAGCTATCAAAGTCAATTCCAGCATAGTAGCAAGCAGCCCAAAGAAGCACCGCCGTAAACAAACTTGGCATGCTCCCAACACTCACACTCCGATCCACACTCCCCGCGTAAGTATTGATAGTGCTGCCAATTGCCTTGGCCACCCGTGCACCGACAATATCAATCCAAAACTTTGCCTTGTATTTGATTGTATTTGATGTCGGCAAATAGAGGAGTTCCTTGGATGGGTCATGGATACTGTACGTCATGGCTTTCAACAGCGCCATGGAAATAAACAGAACGTACAGATTGGCGGGCAATGCCCCAAAGGCGACGACTGTAGCAATCACCAGCAATGTAGGAAACAATCGAAGTGTGTAGCGCAATCCGAAGCGGCCAATAAGAAACTTGAACCCAAAAAGCGACATTAGCAGACTGGTAGCATTCACGAACTGTCCGTAGTGGCCCATGAACTCGGTAAAGGTAAGACCCTTATCTTGGGCTGCATTTTCGAATCGCGTGTACCCTATCAGTTTCATCTGGTAATCTAAACACGTCAAGGAAACTTCGTAAAGGCAGGAAACTCCCAAGAGGAGAAGGACGTAGTTGTACCGTAATATGAGATGAATCCCGGACCAAAGAGAAATGGGCTCTTGTTGACTGACTGTGGCCGAGACCAGAGACTGTATGCTGTGGCGCCGACTGCTACTCCCTGCCGCAAAGGGCTCTACAACTTCAGCGATATCGTCGTCGGCTGCCACAATGGCTTGAATATTGGTCGGTCGGAATCGTTTCGTGTAGATGTGCATCAGGACAAGATGCAGAACAATAACTAAGGATGCCAGCATAATGAGAGATGTGTCCGAATAGGACGTGGTAACCATCGTAGATCCTCCGATTGCACCCAATTGAGCAATGGCAATAATCGGACCATAGTATCTGGCGGCATCTTCCAAACTCAACGTCGTATTTGTAAAGGACCAAAAGCTCGCCACAGCCAATGATCCAAAGGATTCAATAGTGGCATAAATAAAATACCCCACCACAAACCAAGACGTCGATCCATCACCAGAGTCATTAGTTAACGCATATTTTGGGTGATAGGGTAGGATCTGAGATATGCAGGCAAAAAGAACAGCGTATGATATCAGAATGTAAACCAACGAGGTACTCTCGGCCTGCTTGTTTTGTGCCTCGGGATCTTGCTCGTCATCTTGAAATCCTATTCTCGACCATGTGCCTCCCTCGTCCAAAACGCTTGCATTGCTGTGGTGTTGAGTAGCGTCCAATTGTTGTTGCCGTTCTTTTCGTGCCTTGCTGAGAAATTCCAAGAACAGGACCAGACACAGTGTCGTAGCCACCGAAAGCAGCTTGGCAATGGGTTGATGACGTTTCAAGTTCCCATTGACAAGATCCCCAAAGACTGGATCTTTGAGCGAATCCAACATCCAGAAAGAAAACAAAATTAAGCACAAGCTGGTCCCCAGCCAATAGGGTCGCTGCCATTCTTTGGGATCGTCTCCAAAGTGAGCAGAAATCGGATCATTGCTGTAGGCGAAAACCCTGGAATTTAATTTGCCTGTTTTGTTTTGCTTGAGCTTTTGCTTGCGCTTAGACTGACTGGAAGATAGTAATCTTTCATGGGGGTCGTCATCGTATTCGTCATCTGTGTTACTGTCGTTTATATCTTCGTTGCTTGTAGAAGCAGTGTTAGTAGTAGTTGGTGTTGTTGTTGTTGTCGTAGTGGCTGGCTTGTCATTCGAGACCTGCTGGCTGACTGCCGCCATACTGTATTTCAAATACTACTTCTACACTGTAGCTAGCTGTAGAAAAAGTCCTCTTTACGAATCTCGATGTTGCTTGGTCGGGAATGGTAGGTCTAGTAGATCTTTTGATAATCAATGAATTGCTCGAATAACTAATAAGCCTTGAAACTGATGGCGGCATTTTGATAAGAGATGCAAGAGAAGGTCAGGTTGTATTAGAGCGAGGATTGATTCGAGTCTCGTGTGACATTTTTATTAGTAGACTTCACAACTTTCGCCGGCAAGGCCAGCCAGCCTACTCTACTACTATTACTACTAGTATTAGCTATTGTAGCCACTAGCTACTGGTAGAGTTGATACGAGCAGCTGTAGTACAGTAGTCTAGTACTACTACTAGCTAGCAGAGTAGTAGTAGTAGTAGTAGAGCCGAAACCCTACAAACTTGAACTCTAATCGACACGAATAAGTCCACTCTACCCTAATCCTAACCAAAATAAAAAATTTATGATGAAAAATCCAGTACTATTTTTTTAGCTCTCATTTCGGGAATGAAAACGCGAACCCTATAGACAGAACTGTTGTGAATCTCCCCTGAATCAACTCAGGGAACAGGAGATTCACAGATTCCCGTCGCGACCTGTTTGCTCACTTTTACCGGTGGAATTAAAGAGGTGTCGTGGCTGAGCAACAGACGAAGCCCAGCATGGAAAAATCACATCGAAAGCTTCACAACATCAACACACTTCACTCACATCATTTGCGGAAGAGCCACAATTATAAGGTCAAGCCGCAGCAAACGATCGCCAATATGTTAAGAGTCATGAAACAAAAGCTGCAGCAGGAGCAGACCGTGGTAAAAGGCGACGAGGCAATACCCTTGGCATCTTACTGGGACAAAGCGAATGCTGTTGTCGTTCTAGATTCGATCCACGAAGACAGTACTTCTTCCACTACTACTACTGAACAAGGCAGAATTGTATCTCATGTACCAGTCTCTGCCATGAGTTCAACTTCCCCTACAGGAAGCTCGGATAGCACCATAACGTCGGCTCACCCTTTTCAAGCTCTTACTCAAACAGAGGAGGAGGAATCTCCACCGAACGAATCTCCTCATTCGTACTCACAAATCTCCGTAGGAAGGGAGGATTCCATAGGAAGAGAGAACACGAAAAATTCGAATTTAAAAGAGCTGGATTATTCAAAACGAAAGATGGCCGAGCCTTTGCGCTCCTGTAACGATCACCAACAGGCAAAGCGACCCCGCCACGAATCATTAGCATCTTCGTCCACGTCCCGGGAATCTCTGTCGTCTTTGGGCCAGACTCCAGTCTGCCTGTCAAGGCCCAGAGACATTATGATTCTCAGTCCTCTTCATGTCTTTGTCCGGAAACAGATTGAAGTCTTTCAAGCCACAGAGCAGGATCTCAAACAGCCTGCTCCAGGCCGTCGAGTTCCCATCCAGCGGGGTCAAGTGGGTCTTCGTTGCATCCACTGTAAGCACCAACGGGTCCAGGAACGCAAGAAGAGGGCCCTTTGCTATCCATCATCGGTTGGAAGAATTTATCATTCTGTGAGTGATATGAAATTTGCCCACTTTCCTTGCTCTCAAATGTCACAAGATCTCCAGCAAACGTTTGCTGTCTTGAAGGAAGAAAGTTTGACCCAGACCATGAAAGACAAGAAGGAATCGGGTAATAAACTGCCTAAAAATTTGAGTGCCTCGACGGCACAGTACTACCACGACAGTGCTCGGGAGCTGGGAATGATCGACAGAGATGGGGGAATCTATATTCGATTGGATCCTCCCGGGAAACATTCAGCAATTGCAGCTGCCCCTCTCCTGGGTCAGCCGCAGCAGCTGCCGGTAGAAGCAGCAACAAAGTGTTTTTCTGCACCGAGTAGTAGGACTCTACAAGACATTCTTCTGCGTAACTTGCCTCCTCCCTTTGCTCTGACCAATGTGGGTGTACATTATCAAGATCAAGGTGCTACAACCAAGATGCAACAGCCGTCGAAAACAAGCAACAAGGATGTCTCCAAACCAACGCCACCGACTGCGATTACAACTAATTCAAACAAGGCTCACGAGAGGGCTGACTCAGGCCACAAGCAGGAGTTGAAAGACTCGAAGCGAGCTATTTTGGCGTCGGCGATGGACCAAGACTATCTGACACCGATTCATTGCTTTGTCCGAAAGCATGTCGAAGTCTTCGCTGCCAATCAAGATGACCTGGCTGCTCCGGCTCCTGGACGGAAAACACCTATTGTATTGGGACAGGTAGGGCTACGTTGCATCCATTGCGCCGGGTTGCCCTCCAAACAGAGAAGGAAGCGAGCAATGTGCTTTCCGCCATCGGTTAGCGGTGTCTATCACGCCGTGTCCAATATGAAATACGACCATTTTCGAGTCTGTCAAGGCTTACCTGAAGATGCTCGAGAAGAATTTCAGAAAATTTCCTCCGATCCTTCGTCATCCTCATCTTGTTCTTCAGCGGAAGGAAAACGAGGCAATGTCAAATCCCGCCCGCGCGTCTCCAACTCAACAGCTCAATACTATCACGACTCGGCCCTTCGCATGGGCCTGTGCGACACTAAGGAAGGGATTCGATTTGACAATGCAATCAGTCAGCAGCAATCGTCTCCTGTTGAGCAAAACGGAGAGCAAAGTGGACGCAAAACGCCTAGTCACGAGGCGGAAGGCATGGAGTTGCTCGCCATTGCTGCTACTGAGCACGGTCAGCGCAGACTATCTACCGCGGTCTGAAGTGTAAATTTGGTCTTGAATAATTGCGTATTTTGTACATTCATTTAATGTTATTCAGGGCAAATCAAGTACGTACCAAAAGAGCTACGATACTTGTATTACTTCTTTGTGTGGGCATGTTCCAGTGTACTGGTAGACTCCCGAGTAGTACAGCACTTGTTAGAGGAATTCCCCCGCGTCCTTGTTAAACTCGTAACAGTCCTCCTGAGTACCAGTACTACGTACTCTACTGTACCAGGTACCAGGGTAGTACCTGGTAAACAAGACTGGTTTCAACGAATCTGAAGATACTATGGTACTAATAGTACTCTGTTCTGTTCTTTGACCGTCAAAGTTATCCAATATTCGGAGTATGGATTATTTGATTTTCTCTTTTTTATGCCCCTTGTTTTGATGTCATTATGTACATCTTGAAGATTCATTCTTTGGTTTCTTGTTTTTTTATTTCTACCATAGTAGTATTGCGCCAAACCTTTTCAAGATGTTCACCATCAGTCGGAGTATTTATTTTAGAAGAAAGAGATTCCCAAACAAAAATAATCCAGTCACACCATTTCAGTCGACATCTAATACTACAAACTACAACGCTACGTACAACCCTTCACATTTCTGATACCACTCGTTATCAATCAAACACTTTTCTTTTGCTACAAATCGTTGCAGCTTGTGTTATTGCTATCGTTGGAGCGACTGGTAGTGTGTGTGCATGACGAACTTGTAGGAGGGTATTACCGCATTGCCAGTTACAACTGCATGACTGAGAAACTAAGTGGGTTTGCGACCAGAATGGGCAAGCGAAGCAGCTGTAAAAATGTGAAAATAGACAGGGCAATATTCAGGCAACAAATTTTCCCGTGAATAATTGATGCAACCTTGTGTCCCAAACTTGTCTTGAAAAGAGGACGGCAAAAAAAATCACACCACGCAAAGATGCAAAAACTCTTCGCCAAAGTTGTTTTCAATATTGCTTGAATGGCTTCATGGCGACCACGAAACATAAAGGAATGTCGGCATGCAGTCCAGATTCACCGACGGGATTAACTTGTCGAGCTGCAGCTTTTTTATGGAGTGATTAAAAACGCCACATAGTTTTGAAGAGACGCAGGTGGTAAAGCAGACCCCGACAAAATTAAATTTTTGTGTGTCTCTGTGAAGAGACAAGAGACTACTGAGGTTGGGTAGAGAACATTATTATTTTTAAAACATCAAATGACATACGTTTCCTCGCTCCTAATGCCTCGATCCTGCATAGAGTGGAAGGCTGAATAGACACCATTGAACATGTTCAAGGTACTTTAACTGATTGTTGCGTCCGTCTCATCAATCTTACTGGGTATTAACTGCAAATCACTATCGTAAGTCGTCGCGTTTTTCCACAAGAAATGATATGCGACGTATGTAGAAACAAGTATGATAGACAAGGGGATGAGACCCCACCACCATTCGTGCCAGTCTTCTTGCCCTGATATCAAAGGAGCAATGGTGAGTGATATGATAGACATCAATTTGATCAAAATATTCAGGGAAGGACCACTGGTGTCCTTGAAAGGATCGCCGACTGTATCGCCAACAACAGTCGCCCTGTGGATATCTGTGCCCTTCCCGCCATGTGCGCCCTCGATTTCTATATATTTCTTGGCATTATCCCATGCTCCTCCAGCGTTGGACATCATGAGCGCAAGCATACACCCTGAAGCGATGGATCCACCCAAAAGACCTGTGAGACACCTTGGTCCGATTAGGAAGCCGATAGTCAAAGGTGAGAAGACAGCGTAAACACCGGGAAGAAACATTTCTTCTACAGAACTCTTTGTAGAGATCTCGATAACCTTCTGAAAGTCTGCCTCTGCTGTGCCTTCAAGAAGACCTGGAACATCTCGAAATTGGCGACGAACCTCCACAATGATAGCAGATGCAGCTTTTTGCACAGAAAGCATAGTCAAAGCAGCAAACAGAAATGGTAACATAGCACCAATGATAACACCACTCAGTACAATTGGATCTCCAATATTCACATCTCCAATGTCCGCTTTGGCAGTGAAGGCAGTCAACAAAGAAAGAGCAGTAAGGACAGCGGATCCAATGGCAAATCCCTTGCCTGTTGCTGCTGTGGTATTTCCAAGAGCATCAATGGCATCTGTCGTCTGACGAACTCGTTCGTCCATGCCAGCCATCTCCGCAATGCCCCCTGCAAATGAAATTTCACAAGTAAGCGTGAGATTTTACAATCATCAAAGAATTCCCAGCATCGTTCCGCTCTCATGACAAACGACAAAAAACCTACCAGCGTTGTCTGCAATGGGTCCGAAAGCATCTGCAGCCAACGTTACTCCCAAAGTTGATAGCATTCCAACCCCAGAAATCGCAACACCGTACCCGCCCGACAAAGTATCGCACACCAAGATTGTCGAGACAATTATGAGCACTGGAATGACGCAGGAGATCATGCCAATACCAAGACCTTGAATGATGACACTTGCTGGGCCTGTAGCGGCTGCATCTGTAATGGACCGAACTGGTCGATAGCTATAGGAAGTAAAGTACTCTGTCGCCTTGCCTATAGCCACACCAGCAGCCAAACCAATGATGATACAGCCAAGAATTTGCCATCCGTCAGATTCTCTGCCTTCGAAGAGTTGTACAACGACAGCAGCTGTGATACCAATAACCAAAACACCCGAAACCAGGTTTCCCTTCGTAAGTGCCCACAGGAGCTCCTCTTGGTTCGCATCGTCATTTACTCCCATGGCAAAATAACCAACAACAGCAGAAATAATTCCCGCTCCAGCAACATAAAAAGGAAGCATAATGAGAGCGATATCCCCATTGGCGAGTGTGACGGTGGCAATGATACCGCCGACGTACGATTCGAATAAATCGGCACCCATGCCCGCAACATCTCCAACATTGTCTCCTACATTGTCGGCAATCACGGCGGGATTTCTAGGGTCGTCCTCTGGAATGTCCATTTCTACTTTTCCGACCAAGTCAGCGCCAATATCAGCAGCCTTTGTGTAGATTCCACCAGCCACGCGAGCAAAGAGGGCAATGCTAGATGCTCCAAAACCAAAGGCAGCAATAGCATCCGCAGCCCAGATCAATTTGTCAATCTCACTTCCTTCGTCGTACCCGAGGGTGCACAAATAGTACGAAAGAGAAATGCCGAGCAAACCGAAGACTACGACAGTGAATCCCATTACGGATCCTCCCGTCACAGCTACGAAGAGTGCCATGGCAAGACCCTGTTTATCTGCTGCTTCCGCAGTTCGTACATTGGCGTCCTAAACGTATGGAGAATAAATAATATATGAACAGGTTAGAAGAGGTGTGTGTACAAAATAAAAACAGCAGGTCTTAGTAGAAACACACAGAGGAAACGTACCGTTGCAGTGGCCATTCCTCGCCAACCAGCCGATGCCGACAGAAATCCACCGGCCAAAAAGCAAAGAGAATACCTGAGTCCATCGGAAGATTGACCTGATGGTGGTTCAAAAAAGTATAAAAGAAAAAAGAGTACTGATACGATGATCATAAATATCGCGAGGTACCTATATTCGGTAACAAGAAAGGCTTTTGCGCCCAATGCGATTTGATCCGAGATTTTGTTCATGAGATCATTTCCACGAGGCGATTTTTTTATCTAACCAAAAGAGAGAGAGAGAGAGAGAAGAAGAAGAGAAAAGAGTTAAGAAGATGAATATCGCGAATGCATCTTTCCTGTCAGGACAAGTGTCTTGGATTTTGGACAAAGCCACACGTATAGAACACACACTGCCAGATGTTGTGGACCAGGTCGAACCACACTATTATTTTATCGTACGCACCCTCATGGACAAGCAGACTACCATGATACCTCCCGCCAGACTAGCGATTGCCCCAATAAAGGCAGCATTGAAAGCGGTGAGATCGCACGGAAATTGATTCTGGTGAGATAAGCAGAAATTTTCTTGCATTGGTTGATCCGCCATGATGAAGGAATGAATGTGGTGATGACTGGACAAGCGTCGTAATTATGAAGTATTATGCAAGTGGTGCTACTTTTTCAATTTTCCTTCTCAATGCCGTCGATGAAGCTTACAAAGAAAGCAAATGTTTTGGCGGAGGTTATTGTTGCTAGTTGTTGCTATGTCAAACAGCAATGTTATAGCTATCCGATATCACTCTGTTGCTTTTTTGCTTTTAATGCCAGTTGATGATAGAAGATTTTTGTAAAAAAGATTCAAAGAAATCGAAATGACTCGATCTAAGATAATGATGTCAGTTGTGACTGTTATTGCTTTTTGTACCGCAAGACCAGACACTTACTGTACATGCACACATGCTCAATGTTGGAAAAAAGGAACTGAAACAAAGCGTAGCGACCTACAGAAGCTATTAGCAAACTATCCCGGCGGAGTAATGTAGCTACTACTGTATTAGACTACCTACTACTAGCTAGAATAATGGTCAGACAATAATAATAACTTCGAAGAAGTAGTTCACCAATCTTTCGTTAACTTGTCCCTGCGTCAATTGAAATTGGTGTGCCAAGTTTGTCTGCATAATGGTGGAACTTCAAACTAACAGACGGCCCGGCCCCGTTTACAGTCAATGACTGTCACTGGAGCGCTTTCGCCGGAAAGTTCTCTGCACAAATCCTTCAATACTTTTTCTTGATATTAAAGGTTATTGTTTGCAACATGCTTGTTGTATTGAAAAAAAATTCCCAACAACTGATTGGTCTTGGATTGGGATTTTCCCATGTTTTTTTTTCCTTCGTATTTTTGAAATGACCATGTGTGAATCAATTTGGATTCTGCGTGCATTCTCGACCGAACTCCTGACAAGAATAACACTGCACTCTTTCCATCTGTACATCCATCGGTATTAAACCATCTCATCACAGAGCACATACAAGCGATTCATTTCAACTCAATTACGTTCTTGAACAATGCCTCCATCCGGAAAGAAAGCAGCCCGCACCAATAACAAAAAGAAGAAAACGAAGGGACAACAAGTCAAGAAACAAATGATAAACACTGCGGACCGCCTTCTTCCACTTGAGGAAATCATGAAGTTTGATTTGCAAGATGGTAAATTGTGTCGCGACGGAAAGGAAGTGCTTGCATTGGAATGGACCATGGAGGCCACCTTGGCCATGGCTGAATCGCTACGAAAGCAAAAAGAACAGGCGGGCTTACACCCAGAGCATTGTGGTGTGACTCGGGAAGAACTCAAGGCGGCTATGGATGCCAAGTATTATTTTGATGTTGATACGTTGGACCTTTTCTTGCCAGATACGGACGGAGGCGATGAAGGAGATACTCAGGATCACGTCAACGGGAAACAGGCTTGAGCGGAAATGGAAGAAAAAATTGGAAAGAACACCACAGCAGAACGCCCAAACAACAGGTGAAATGAGAACATGATCAAAAGCCATGTGGTCTAGAAAATACAACAATAACAAATAGATCAAAACCATCACACTAATAACTACCTTGACTGACTCGAAAGGTTTGCCGCAACTCATGGACATTTTCAATTCCTGTATCGATCAATCGAGCCTACAAAAGTTCTACGTGGAGTTTGCTGTCGATCCTGGACATGCCATACGATTTCTTTTCGAAGATTACTACTGTCTAGCATAAATGTGCGGCTTCCAAAACGAGCTACAAAAATACGTAGACGTCACAACGATTACCAAACTCATTTGAGTGTCCATGTCATTTTTTACGGCTGTCAGATAGAGCACACCCATTGGAACCATAATAGCGCCTCCCATGCGGTGACTGAGGCATTTCCAATTTCCACCGGCAATGCACAGCTTTGCTCATATTGCTATTGGATAGAACAATTGTACAGGGCCACACACACAATCGAAAGACTAATAATGAAACCTTCTACTGTACCAGCGAAGATTCTTCAACGTCGTCGTCCACTCTTTTTCCTTCTTTTTTGCTTGCTTTCAAATTGGTTTTCATGTTGCCCCTCACGAAAGACAGCCCCCTTTTCTACGTAGGCACATTTCAAAATCATACGTTTTCCGCGTTTCAAGTGAGTGACGCAATGCGATGATCCACCCGCCAGCAAAAGTATAGCTGAATTTGGTTCTGTTTCCACAACGTGAAGCTTGTTGGTTCCTACTTCTTTCCACATGGTCTGACAATCCGAATCATTTTGTAACGTAAATACAATCTCGATTTGTGGTGGATCGTAGAGGATATCGTCAACGTGCCAGGCCATACCAGCACCCTCTCGTTCATAGGATCGGATTTCAACGGGAAGATTAGAAGATAGCACGCAACTCGTTCCGGTTGCTTTCTCTACTAATGCATGGAGACTACCGTGCTTTAAAAGCTCCAAGACTGCACAATCGCTCGACAAAGTAGCACCCAAACGTTTTTGTGCAATGGAAGACGATGATTCCTCCTGCAAGATTTTGCTGTGCCTTTCAACCTCAGATCGAATGGTCATCAGCTCTGTTGGCGAAAAGACCGATTTTCGATATAATACAGACCCCGCCTTTTCTAAAATCGAAGCTTTGCTGGTAGTGGCGGGGTAATAGTAGTCCTGGGCATTGTCATTGATGAGCGTGCACAAATAATTTGAATTCCGTCGTTGTATCTTAGTGGTACAAGGACTCATCCATGCTACCAGAGGCTGAGTCCAACAGGTCATGAAAAAGGTGGAATATACTACTACTTTATAATACAGAATTCTCCATTGATGAACCACCATTATTTTTTCTAAAAATGGGTTCCTTTATAACCTGAGCGCAATGTACGTATCTCATCAAAGGTACAGAACTTCTTACAGTAGGAATGTAAGACAGCGGCGCAATACAAGTAGTCTAGTTTCTCGTCCGCTTTACAAAATAGGAGGCCTGGAAGGACGGGGGCGCTGCTGTTTGGTATCAATCAAAGTGCATTACGAAGAAGTTCTTAGTGTAAACTTTATCTCTTTTCAAGTAGTTTAGTCTCAACTACTCCAGCTAGTAGTCTCAATACGGTCTACTCCAGTTGTTGGATTGAAACCAGCCAATCCCGAGCTATCGAGTCAAGTGAGTGCGTCAAAAGCTATTAGCCTACTCTAGTCTCGTAGTAGCTCTAGTAATGAGGAACTTATTTGTTTTATTGGACTACTAACGAAAGCAATGGAAGTACTCGACTAGGTCTACTCTCTCCTCTTTCGCCCTTGGACCTGCTATTAGTAGCATAGCTTGTAGATAGTAGTAGTATGTCAGCTATGTACCAGGTACATATAATATAATGTAACAAAAGAATAGCCGCAGGAAGGAATAATTTACGATTCCAACATCTTTTCGGCCCATGCAAAGCATTTCATGTGACCCTCCAACTGAGGCCAGTCCGGGACAGTCATAATGTGACTCAGTATTCCTCCCCCGTTTTGGTCAACCATGCGAATGTTCTGCCCCATGTCTTCAACCAGCCACTTGACTGCTTCAAACTGGCCATTCTGAGCTGCGCATAACAATGGATGTTCTCCCCATAAGGATGGATGATTAGCAGCGGGATTCGCCCCGCGGTCTACCAATACTTTTGCAATTTCAACTTGTCCAGTGTAACATGCCCAACCGACAGGAGATCCGATTCCAATGAGACCTTGCGTTCGGGAATCGTTACACAGCCATTCAACAATATCCTTATTGCCCTTCTTAGCCGCCCATTCGAGAGCTGTGAAGCCACAAGCTCGAATTCTCAAATTTTCAAGATTCCCTCCGACATACCAGAGAGCTTCGTCAAGCGATTTTTTGGCGATTTGAATGTCCCGGAGCGGTCCACATGAAACGAGAAATCGTTCCAAAATCGGCAGATCGTTCAACTTTTCAAAAATCATCATAAAGTCAGAGTTGGGACTTTTTCCCGTTCTCAAACACCCAAGATCTGCCGATGACGGAGCATATCCGTTGAAAGTAAGGATGGATTTGCCTCCGGCAATCTTTAAGAGGAATGCAACACTACCTAGGGAACTCACTTCTGAGAGAGCAGTCATACCAGCATAGGACTCCAGTGACCTTGCAATGCTCAGCCCAGCCTTGCTAGACGCTGCAAATTCAAAAGCCTCGACATCCAACTTCATTTCTTGGAATAGCCGCCGCGTTTCCGTAATGACTGGAGAACATACTTTCTTGTGTTCCTTCCACTTTACCGTTTGACAATCTTTGCTACAGTAAACAGCGCCACCGCATCCTGCACATTCCTTGAGTTTGCTCGAATCTTTGCAGCCGCATCTGCCACAGGATGCTTTTGGATCCGATTTAGCGAACATTTCAAAAATATTGAATCCTTTTTTCTCAAAAGAAGTACTCCACAACTCATATCGAAGTTTAGGATTCCATTTTGGTGCATGGAACGCTTTTGCACAGATGAATGCCAAGACGAAACGGCCTATTTCAGTGTCCTGGTAGTGGTCCCACACAGGCACAATTTCTTTTTCACTATCGTGGTGTTCTGCTAAACCGATATAGACTGCATAAAGAGCATACATTGCATACTCCATCGACAATCTCTTGTGTTTGACTTCACTATTACCGATTCCCCAATTCACGCCTTGCGTGGCTTCTGACAAATGAATTCGTCTTCGCCCTCTACAAATCGATTGTTTCCAAAACATTTGGCAGCGTTGAGATCCATCAACAAAGGGTCTCCATTGTTTCAGAAGTATTTTGTAATTTGGGCAATTTTTCTGGCAAGTCTGTAGAAACGTGTCTAAATGCAAGACCACGGACCAGAAGGTCTGAGGATTTCTCTTGGCTAAACATTTGGGGGACAATCGGGTTGACTCTCCTAGCGCGACAGCGTTGGAGACATATTCAATGACTTCCTGCTCTCCGTAGTCTTGGAATGTTTCCCGTTGGATAAGTATTCTACCTTTGTCCCTGCAAGCAAATCGTACTTCAAGGGCGTCAAAGAAATCCTGATGGGGGCAAGGATATATTTTGTAACATCCATTCTCTGTGGCCTGCAGCCTTTTCTCTCCTTCCCTCTCCTCGAAGACGGCTGGCGAGATCCGCGCAGGGAAAAAAGAAATCAAGAGGTTAGCTTTCTTGTTCTTTTGGAGTACTCTTATAATCCGCACTGCATTTTGGAATATCGCATCGAGTGAGGGTCCAAGGTTGATTTTGGACGACGTGGACAAGGCCTTTTGCAAAGCACGTGCTACATTCAAATCAGTTGGAAAAACCATAATATTCCTATTGGCTGTTCCAGTATCCAGTTCCTGTAAGAGTATTGTACTGACGATCAAGAGATTGACTCTAGCTCGGCCGAAGTCGGCCTCTTCGAAAACATGGCGCCAACGATATATCACTTGAGCATCTCTGTCCCGCATGACAACACTCAACTTGTTTGTTCTAAAATGAGGTCTAAGTATATTCACCTCAAAATGTTCGAACTTGTTTGGGTCGATTACCTTGAGGTTGCTTCGTTTAATTGCAATGGGTTCTAGTTCTCCATCCAATAAAACAGGGATGCGTGTCGAAGGCGCAAGAGCAGCATCTTCTCTCAAGATCATTCGACCGTTGCATCCATTCAGAGCTTTACCTCTTTCGCTCGTCAAACCTTGCACAACTACGACGGTTGCTGGTTGGACTGACATGGCTAGTTTAGGAGCAAGTCTTGTAGTACTACTGTTGTTGTATATTGTTGATCTCCAGCTTTTTGAAGCTCATGACAACAGTATTATTTCACATCATCATTACTTCACATAACTTCATCATTCTTTCGCCAAGCAACAGCAGAGCAGAATGCGAAGCTACTTCTTATCTTTTTGACATGTGTCTTCTCAAAACCAAACCATTCGCGATCTTCCATCCAAATAGGAACAACGTACAACTACTCTAGTAGTGCTGTTGCTACTTCTCCGCCTACTTCTACTACCAGTAGCTACTACTAGTAGTAGTACTTGAGCTGCATGTTCGCAGTTCGCGTGCCCTGCCCCAATAATCTTTCCAGGCGAAAAATCTTTCTGCAGAAAATTAGACTTTACCCCCGAGTAAAAGGACTCTCGGAAGTAGGAGTAGTACAGTACGTAAACAAGTAGTACATTCGCGCAGATTCGAATTGAGTAGACTACCGTAGCTTTTGCGTTGTGCTGGCTGGCTGTGCTACCGTAGTGCTCTCAATAATATCACAGTTCAAGTAGTCTAGTAGTAGACATAGGAAGGTGCAACCTTAACTAAATAAATAATCACCCAATCTTGGGATGCGCACACGCACACCTGCTTCAAAGATATTATAATGATGTAAAAATTTGCCACGACTACTAGTAGAGAAGACTACTAGTACAGTACCAGGTACTCAGTACTAGCTACTGTAGATAGCAACTACTACTACTGTAGATAGCAACTACTACTAGAGGAGCCGACCAGTCTACTATCTACCTACTAAAATAATAATGTTCGTCGTCGGTCATCTCTCATCAAACATGGAAGGACAGGTAGTTTACCTCGAAGACTCAAACTAGACTAGTGAAATAGCCTCGCCTTCAGCAGCTACACACCACCTACTTTCATAACCATGGCAACTACACCAAGTCTAATTCACGCACATCAGGTCGAACATGATGATCTCGAGCAACTTTCCATGCGAGATCAAGGCTTGATTCATGACAAAAATTTGGATTGGGCCTTAAAGATGGGCTTAACACCCACCAAAATGCTGCAGTCACCCGGGGAATCAGATTTGGCAGAGCAGATGCTGGCAGATGAATTGAATGCAATGTCTCTGCAGGATATCGAGCGAGATACCTTTAACGTTCATGGAATACTGTTGCAGGAACAATTGCATGATCCAGACAATATCGAACAGCTACTACGAGAACTGGCAATGGAGATTCAAAGGATAGGCCACAAACACAAGAAAGCTTACGACAAAGCTCTGTATTTGAACAAGGCCTACGTTGAAGACCGGGACTTTCGGTTGCTGTTTCTTCGTTGCGATGACTATAATGTAAAAGTGGCGGCACAACGGTTGGTGAAGCATTTTGATGTCAAGTCGAGTCGTTTTCGAAACGAGGATACGTTAGCTCGCGATATTCGAATGCCCGATTTTTCCGAACAGGACACGGCCATATTAAACAGTGGTTTTCTTCAGATTCTTCCAACTCGAGATGCATCTGGTCGTCTGGTAGTATTTCTTAATCAAGAATCGATTCCAAACGGTGTCAATCTTTTGCAGCTGGTACGGGTAATCTTTTATATAATGTGTATTACGGCCAAGGATCCGGTTACACAAATGAAGGGGGTGGTTGTTCTCGTGTTTATGACGCAAGATCTACCAGAGCACGAGTTTGCGGCCGCCATGAGAGAAATGATTTCAACGCGACAGGGCCTGCCACGGAAGGTGGCAGCTGTACATATGTGTTTCGAGTCCAAAATGTACCGTCCCGTTGTTACTGGGATGAAACTATTGTCTCGGAAGGAAGTACGAAATAGAGTTTGCACTCATTGTGGCAGTTATGAGAACATAAAGTTTGAACTTCAAACGTACGGTATTTGTACGGATGATTTGCCAGTAGATACATTTGGCGCTCCGTCAACAGTTGAGTGGCATCAAGAATGGATCAAGGGCCAACAAGTGCGAGAAGACTCTGCAAAGTCGGACGCTATGAACATACCACTTCGGTTTGACTGTTTGTTTGGAAGAGGTCGACATACACGGACTCATTCAGGGAATGTACGCGCGGGGCTTTTGATAGACATGTATCGGAAAGAATACGAAAATGCCAACAAGTTAGAAAAGACTGCAATTGCTGAAAGGATTGTTAACATTATTCAAGAATCACATGGAAGGTGAGTTGATTGTCTACTTGTCTTCGTGTTTGACAATTTAGGTTGTGTTCACGACAGACCAGCTAGTGGCCTTGTTCCAACTATCTACCCCTCTTTTTAAATTGTCAAAAATAGATTTCTCAAATGGGAAAATGATGGTTGGGTTTCCGTTGATGCGCAAACAGCGCGGAACAAGGTTAGAATAGTAAAATACATTGCTGTTATTATTGTACTTCGTCTTCGCGCTCAAGCTCTTTATCTTTCATGCAGATTTCACACATGTTTAGGAACACCAGACCGAAGAGCATTCCTCCCAAAGTATCGTCGACGAAGAGACCTGATGTGGAGGGGAGCTCAGATAATGCTTCCTCCATGACTTCTGCTCCAAATTCCATTAGTGATCGCAGATCTTCGGAAAGTAGCGAAGATGGGATGAGACAATCCAGCGTCGCAATGGTGGAGACCGCTGATATCAGTGTTGGTTGTAGGAAGAAGATTAGGCTTTGATGCGCTTCGTGGCTGGTCAAAATTAAATTAGTACTTCTAGTCATTCATGTACCATACAACTACGACACCTACAGTATCTAATAAAAAGTGAAGAAGAGCTGAAGCGTACATACGAGTAGGATCTAGTGTTTTTGTGGCTATGCCAGATTCCTATCCATAACACTATTATTACTTTCATTTTTGTGAAAGGGTCAAAGATAAAAAAATATCGTATCCTGCATCCTCCACGTCACCAACGAAAAGATCTGCGGCTAATCACCATTCACGAGCTCTCAGTCACGAGCATGCAACACGAAGCACTTCTAGTAGAGTACCGTACTACTGCTAACAACAAGAGAGGAGGCACAAGGTAGGGTCACAGCAAAGATAACAGCCGATGTGTTAACAAAGTTTGATTGGCATTGCTCCTTGTTTGTCTGCTTATTATTTAATCTTACGGGCCTACCTTTAATCTCAGTCGGACTTTTCCAACATTGCATTAAGTTAACCAAAAACCAATTAACTTGATTTGAGTTTATTAACCCATGTCAGGATATCCTCCCCCTCCTCCCCAACCAGGTCAGGGTTTCGCGCCTCCGGCTCCTGGACAAGGATTCGCTCCTCCGGCTCCTGGACAAGGATTCGCGCCTCCAGCTCCTGGTCAGGGTTTCGCCCCTCCTCCGCCGCCGGCTGGACAAGGTTTTAATCCACCTCCACCGCCAGGAGCTGGACAAGGCTTTAATCCACCTGCTCCAGGGCAGGGTTTTGCCCCTCCTCCACCCCAGCAACCAGGTAGTGGCTTTCAGGCTTCTCCTCAACTAGGAGGTGGACAAGGCTTTGCCCCTCCACCGCATCCTGGTCAACAACAACCAGGAATGCAGGGATTAAATCAGGGCATGTCGCAAATGTCCTTTCAGCCACCACCTGCTCCCGGACAAGTTCAAGCGTAAGTACCAAATGAAGGTTTAAAAATCTGAGATTCATTTGTTTTTTACGATCCTGCGACCTGAACTCACTTTGTATCCTGTCTTCCAATTTCCTGAACTTTTACAGTCCTCTTCCTCCCGGAGCTGGTACAGGTTTTGGTATTCCAAAAGCTCCTGGACAGGGATTTGGAGCCCCACTCCCTCCTGGACCACCTGGTAGCGCACCACAGCAGCAAGCTGGTGGCGGCTTTTACGGGGGTCAACAAGCTCCAGGAATGCAGGCCCCACTTGCTCCGGGCGCTCCCGGAACGGCACCACAGGCTCATGCCCCCATGTTCAACGAAAACATTGACTTTGATGTCAAGATTCCGGAACGTCTGGTTCGTCTATCGTGCGAAAAGGTCGCCCAGACAGCTCAAACGGCAGCAACGACCAAGATTCCATTTGGTGGTATTATGCGTCCCTTGGCTCCCGACGGAGAAGAAGACGAACCCATTGAAACCGTTCAACCAGGTACTGCTGGTATTATTCGTTGTAAGCGATGTCGTACATACATTAATGCCTTTGTCTCTTGGTCAGAACACGGACGCCGATGGCGTTGTAACATGTGTTCGCAGATTAATGACTGCCCGGCTGCGTACTTTTGCCATTTGGATGATCAGGGATTGCGACGGGATCGTTTCGAGCGCCCGGAGTTGTCCAAAGCTGTTGTGGAGTTTATTGCTCCTGCCGAATATATGGTCCGTCCTCCCCAGGAACCATCGTATTTCTTTGTCATCGACGTCAGTGCTACCGCAGTTCGAAGTGGAATGCTGCAATCTACTGCCAATGGAATCAAAGCAAGCCTGGACAGCTTGCCCGGTCGTGGAAGGACTAAGGTAGGATTCATTACCTTTGACAATGCGGTTCATTATTATAATTTGTCTTCCGAGCTCAGCGCTCCACAGATGATGGTGGTGGCCGACTTAAAGGAGCTTTTTGTTCCTCTACCAGACCATCTGCTTGTCAATCTTCAAGAATCGCGCTCTGTTGTGGACCATTTCTTGGACAGCTTGCCAGAAATGTTCGCGAAAAATCCTGTCGTATCACAGTCTTGTCTTGGTCCTGCCTTAAAGGCTGGTTTTACAGTCATGAAAAATATTGGAGGCAAGCTTTGTGTCTTTCAGTCAATCATGCCCAATCTTGGAGATGGTGCGCTCAAGAACAGAGAAAACAGGGCACTAATGGGTACCCCTAACGAGGTGCAGCTTCTTCGTCCTGAATGTACCTGGTACAAGGACACGGCCGTCGAATTTAGCCGCCAACAAATCAGTGTCGACATGTTTCTTTTCCCCTACCAATACATGGATCTCGCGGCCATGGCAGAGCTACCAAAATACACCGCTGGTTCTGTTCACTCGTACGTGTCCTTCAATCACCATAAGGACGGCCAACGATTTGAACAGCAGCTGCACAAGGTCTTGACTGAGACGACAGCCTTTGAAGCAGTAATGCGAATTCGTTGTACCAAAGGGATGCGAATCAGCAATTTTTATGGAAATTTTTACATTCGGGGAACAGATCTTCTGGCGCTACCCAATTGCAATGCAGATTCTGTGTTTGGGTTCGACCTTGCCCACGACGAACAGAATGTGGCAACCAACTATGTTACTCTCCAGGCTGCTCTCTTGTATACCAGCAGTGAAGGACAGCGTCGTATTCGTGTCATGACGCAAGTTCTGCCGGTTACAAACCTCAGTTCTGATCTGATTTCTTCTGTCGATACAGATGCTGTGTGCAATTTGCTCTCGAAACAAGCTGTTGAGGTTGCAATCAAATCCAGTCTGGACCAAGCACGTATGAGGCTGCAGGCAACTTGTGTGGACATGATTCGAACTGCTAAGGGAGGCGACAGACGCACCGTCTCTGGTTATGCTGTTCCACCACCCGGAGGACCGCAGGGAGGGAATGACAATGAGGAGAAACCGATTCCTGAGAACCTCCAATTGTTGCCACTCTATACCTTGGCCATGATGAAAAATGTCGCCTTCCGTGGAGGTACCGACGTTCACCCAGACGAACGTATCCAAGCTCACCGTCATATCGTCTCCATGTGGGTGGACCAGTCCAAACATTTTATTTATCCACGCTTGTTTTCCATTTACGATATGGGCGACAACGTCGGCTACTCCGTCGAAGATCTTCCTGATGGCGGTGGCGATGATGCGGTTGTTGCTGGACGAAATCGTATTCTGTTGCCAGAAGTATTGAATCTCAGCGCCGACAACCTTTCAAGCAATGGTGTTTATCTTCTCGACAATGGAATTGACATGTATTTGTGGGTTGGCAGCCAAGCAGATCTTGACATTCTGGGGTCGTTGTTCGGCGTCCAGACTCTCGAAGATGTCGACCCCAACCAGCTTGAAGTATTGACCAGTGGAGATCCATTGGCCTCTCGGTTTGGTGCCATTGTTGATGCTTTGCGTGACGAGAATGATGCCGCGATCTCCCCAAAAATTCTGATTGTTCGCGAAGGCGACCAGCAAATGGAGTCTCGTTTCTTCTGGTTCATGGTTGAGGACCGCGCGTCGTTTCAAGGCGGAACATTTAGCTACGCTGACTTTATGCAATATGGTACGTTTTAACTTTCGAACTGTCTATTTCTATCATTCTATCATGTCAAATCAATCATGAGAACTTATTGCTCATGTATTTTCATTCTTCAGTTAATAATCCTGGACAAGGAGCTCCTGGAGGTGTACCAAATGCACCACATGGAATGCCAGGACAAGGGCCTCCCGGAGGAATGCCAGGACAAGGGCCTCTAAGAGGAATGCCGTCTGGACGACCTGGTATGGGCATGGGCGGCCCCTCTCCTCCCCCACAAAACCAAGGTTCAACCTCAGGGCAGTATGGCGCTCCCCCGCCACCTCAGCAGATCCAAGGGCCACCCTCAGGACAGTACGGGGCTCCCTCGGCGCAGCCACCCCAGCAGAGCCAGGGACCGCCCTCAGGTCAGTATGGAATGCCCTCACAGGGTCCACCCTCAGGACAGTATGGAGCCCCCTCGCCGCAGCCACCTCAACAGAGTCAGGGACCGCCCTCAGGTCAGTATGGAATGCCCTCACAGGGTCCACCCTCAGGCCAGTATGGAGCCCCCTCGCCGCAGCCACCTCAGCAGAGTCATGGACCGCCCTCAGGTCAGCATGGAATGCCCTCACAGGGGCCACCCTCAGGTCAGTATGGAATGCCCTCACAGGGGCCGCCCTCAGGCCAGTATGGAGCACCATCACCTTATCCTTCCCAGCAAAGCCACGGTCCACCTTCAGGTCAATATGGAGCTCCTCCGCCAGGGCCACCCCGGCCCCCAGCTCCGGCTGGCCCGCCTTCAGGTCAATATGGAGCTCCCCCACCAGGACCACCTAAGCCCCCGGCTGGGGGCGCACCTCCTCCGCCTCCACCTCCACCGGGTCCTCCCAGAGGTATGCCTCCACCGCCACCACCCAAACGCTAGAAATGTTCAATGTCATTCTTGTGTAGAGACTGAGCCCTTTGCAACAACGGATGGTCTTTCAAAACATTGAATAATTATCTAATTGTTTGTCCTTGCATATCAGATCGTCGCGTCGTGTTGTTTGATCACTAAATGCAAAAGTTAGATACCCCTTATTAAAAGAGCAAAATCGATAGCCTGTACGATTAGATGACTAAAATCGATTTTCTTTTCAGTGGCGTGGGTGTTTGACCGTATGCGCAATTGACACAAAGCGGAGCTACTCTACAACCTGATTTTATTGACAGCAAATCGAGAAGTCCTTCTCAGGCAATAATCGCTGTCATTTATTTTATGAAAATGAACGCTGTGATCGCGGTCACGCTTTATTTGAAAACATGGGGCTGCATGCCACTTGGTTCACAACTATCTCCTTCGTACAGAATATCCATAGGCTGGCCGTCACTGTCCAAACTGCGTCTTCCTGCCTCCAGGATAGCGGTTCCTTGCATGGTAGTATGAACTGTGGCCAAAGAGCCGTCATCAAAGTCCTCGGGCTTGCTTTCTCCACTGTTGACATCACGGCAAGCATCAATAAAATTTTCGAAACTTCTTACACCATAACTGCCTTGTCCTGAAAATTTTCCATTCGTTGGCGTGTATTTCATAAATAGTGGATTGACAGATCCGAATCCGGTCTCGTCGGTCGAAACAGTGCATCCACGGTGCGCTTGATCGACGTTAATTTCGCCCGCACAACCCATGTAAAAGAAGCGCTGCTGGGAATGTACGTCGCTTTTGGGAGCCACCCACGAGGACGTGTACACGGCAGTTCCCAAGGTTTTATCCGAGATGTTCTCCCACTGTACGGTAAGCGTAATGGAGTCCTCCGTTTCAATGCCCTTGGCTTTGGCTACTCCCGTGGATCCTGTGGCCGTGACGCGAACGGGACGAGCAATGCCCGCGAGAGTCCATTCGGACCAGTCCACGTGGTGCGAATTGAGATAATAGGAAATATCGCTCGACTTTCCGGCCCAGGCTTTGAACGTTTCCAACTGGTGTTTGGGTTGACTCATGTAGGCGTACATGTATTGAAAGTTTCCCATGTTGGAACGAGCTCTGTCTCGAGCATCGGCGTAAAAGGGATCGAGACGTTTGTGTACTTCTACACCAACCAAGACGCCCTTTTCTCTGGCAGCTTTGGCCAATTTGTGGTGCTCGTCCAAGGTTTTTACAATGGGTTTGGTCACCATGACGTGCATTCCCTGATGGATGCATTCGAGAGCAATTTCGAAGTGTGTATCGTCGGGAGTAAAGATCACTGCGACATCTCCAGATTTGAAATCCTTTACAGCGGTTTCGTACGCTTTGGGATCCACTTCATCGTCTGCAGGAAATGTATCACACTCAATATTCATGTCGGCATAGACATCGGCTATGCATCGTTTCATGTGAGAACGAATGCCGGGAAATTTCTTGCCCTGTTTATTTCGATAATAATAATAATAATAATAATATTATCATATTGATGCATCGATTCTTTTGTCAGCCCAGGAAAAAAATACAAGGCAACATGCACAGCAGCAGCAGTATCAGCAGCAGCAGGACAGCACAGTACTTACATTCACACCACACATGCCCACACGATCGACTTTGGATCGTCGACGCAAATCAAACATTGTCAAGGCAACCACACCAGCACCCTTATCACTATCGGATTTTCCTCCTCCAACAAAACCAGTAGTGTACTCTCCAGTACCCACCATGAGAACGTTAACTTTATTTTCAGACATGATAATGATAATGATGATGATAAATGATAATGACGATGATGATGATTATATCGCTATAGTGGTGGCTAAAGAGAAAGAAGACTCGTGTTGTGGATTTTGATGGGATGCTTGCTTGATTGATGCTTGCCTTTTTTTCCCAATAATTAGAAGCTGTGTGAAACTGCGTCACTTTCAGTCTTGGATACCTTTTAGGTCCCGAATACAAACGGACGAGTGAGGGCTCTGATGAGGAAAACTCCATTTCCTAGAATAGAAAAACCAAAATAGAGGCCCCGGACTTTCCCTACACCCCTTGCTGTGCTACTGGAAAAATATGCATTATTAATCCTTTGTATTATTTACTGATGGTCATTAATTTTCGCCTAAAGTTTTCCGGAACTATATCATTTTATTTTAAAAACAACCCTAGGTAACAACAATGATGCACGAAAAAGTGCGCTCGTCGCAGTCATCAGCGGCGCTGGTGCCACGTGCGGATAAAGAGAGCAAATCCACTGACGATGCGACTGCTGTTGCTGCTTTCCCTGTGTCAGCACTTGGATGAAAAGAAGGATGATTGTGGGTGTATGATGCTGGTAATAAATGACCGCCAAAAGAACAAAAACAAAGCAACCAACTGCAAGGTAGTCAGTCAGCTTCGATAGTAGCCAGGATTGTTTTATCGGAGGTGATTTACGAGAAGCGACAAACGCAGGGCACGAAACAGCAAGGTATGGATGGAGAGAATTCCAAGGTCTGTAAAAATTGGTTGGAAGAAATGCTTCTTGCTGCATTCGGCCACACACACCCAGTTGCACGGTACAACTGCCACAGTACTAAATTATTTAAAACGCTCGTTGTGTCCTCTTTGCCCGAACCATACGTTAGGGCTAGGGCTTGAGCTGGTGTCAATTTTCGTCTGTGAAAAAAGTAAAGCGCACCTCGGATCTCGGATTGATGAGAGATGAGATCCAAACAAGGAGACAGAACTTTGTATCAACGGTAGATGGAAATGACTTCAATTTGTGGAAACAGTACACTACAAGGGACGATTATCTCGGAAAGTCATTCCATTCGTTAGGCAACCAATCAACAGCATTCGTTTGTTGCTTTCCCCATCTTGCCGACTTCCAAAACCACATTAAGGAACGCCTTCACTGCTTTGCTCACGTTCCTGTTCGGGTTGTCCTGTCTTCGTTCAAATGAACTCACTTCATCCGCATCTACAGACTTTGCTTCCTATTTGAGGACGCCATCTAGAATTGCATCCGTTGTTACTCAGCAACGACAGAGCAACAGGAAGTCCGATTATTCGCATTATATTCCATCTCCTATCGAAAGTTACATCATGGGACATATGGAAGAATTAAACCCTACCATTAAAGCACCTGAATTGGTTCCAACATGCCACCTTTGGACAGAGCCAACCTCAACACCCTACTATTCCGAAATGCAGGATATGCTCCATCAACTAGAAGAATACTACAGACGGATTGAGGCCTTCAACTTAAATGCTATGGATGTGAGACTGCACTTCAATGATGCCAATGGAGATATATGCGACAAATTGGAACTTGATAAACATGGTTTAACTGCACTCTTTCCAAATGAAAAACTGTCCTACACTAGATCTGGATGGGTCGAGCCATTACTCCCTCCTATGCGTCATCCCAAGTGGTGCATCGATGGCTGGCGAACCAAATTCAATGGCCAGCATTGAATATTTGGTTCATGATTTTGGTCATTTGTGCCGACAAATGAAGGCAACGTCACAAATTCTTTTGTTTGATTTGGGTGCCTCCCTAAGCTTTGGAGCCAAAAAATTGCCTTCTCCTGTATTGAAGTTGGTCAAAATGTTTCGAAAGTTTGGCCTTCCTTTTAATCACATCTATGCATGGGAACTCAATGTAAAGGATCCCAACACTCTATTTAAGGAAGAACTTCCAGAATATATGGATGCTGCCTACCACTTTATCAATGTTGGGGTTAGCGACGATCCAGAGAGTCGCCAAAATCCATTCAAATTGCTCCTGGAAAACTACAATGAAGATGATGTGATAATCGTCAAGCTGGACATTGATAATCCAGACATCGAACGCAAATTGGTAGACCAACTTTTGAACAACCCACGACTATTGAAACTTATTGATCATTTCTACTTTGAGCATCACGTAAATCAAAAGGTATGTATGCATTGTAACATTATGTTGCAAGCAGACAGGTCGGGGCGTTCAGCCATTCTAACCGTTGCGTCTCTTCGTTTTATCAGGAACTTCGTCCTTATTGGGGTGTCATGTCTGAGACTGTTGAGGAATCGTTGAACTTGCTCTATGAACTGAGGAACAGAGGATTGGCGGCCCACTTTTGGAACTAATGAGTCATAATACGGAGTATTACTTTAGGGAGCTAGGAAATGCATTTTTGTTTTCAGATCCTTCAAGACTTCTCGACAACCAACCACTATTATAGCTAACCAGTAGCTCTTCTGAATATGTAGCATTGAATCTTTTGCACACAGAATCCCAGGAAGGTACCCTTGCCTTCTGTTATTTTTTTCTTTCAGCTTCACAATACCTGACACTACTACCCCGCCTGCGTCTTACCACTGCGGTACCGTAGTATTAAAAGAAGCAGTCTCGGATACCGTTTCGGTTTAGTCCCGAATGCTCATTTCCTGTTGCTATTTTCATTATTTATTTATTTAAGAAGATCTACTACTACTAGTCTACTTTCTTGTCTTGTTCGTTGTTCTAAACCAAGCCGGGATAATCGATCCATAAGCAATAACCGAGAAAACTTAAAGTTCAGGCAAGCCAGAAGCAAACCCAGCCAGTCTGACCAGTTACAGCGTTCAGTAGATTCATAGGCGATGTTCCTGTCGCTTCGTAGATTACTTCTCTCGTTTGGTTGTCTATCGAGTCTTTCCTCATCGTTCCAAATCCGATCATCTTATCATTTATCTCAACGTCTAATGATGACAGTTCAAGCCGTCGCAAAACCTCAAGACGACGTTTCCCAATCCGCTGCCAGTCATAGCCAACAACAATGTTCAAAAATATTGGCGCTGCATGGAAAGGGTAGCAGTGGTCAAGATTTTGTGAGCCGACTGGATCAATACCATGAGGTTCTACGAGAGAATCACGACGGAATGACCATGAATGTGGTAGCATTGACTGCTCCCTTTCCTCTCGTCGAGGACAACACAGATGCGGGATTTCAATGGTGGGCTCTGCCTCCCTTTGCTCGATCCTTCAATGCTACTACCTACGAGGGATTCCAAACCAGTGCCGAGTTGGTATTAAAAACTCTACGAGAACAAGGTCCCTTTGACTGCATTTATGGACATTCTAAAGGTGCCATACTAATCGCTGCATTGTTAGCACTGGAACGTATTCCCGATCATCCAACGCGAGGATATGTATTGAATGGATGTGCATGGCCCAACCCATATTCGGACGAATTAAAATCTTTGAAATTTCCTCCACAACAAGCGCCCAATCTTCTGTTCATAACCGGTTTAAAAGACGATATCAATGCACCAGATACACAAGCACAAGTCAAAGAGAGCTTGGAGGCTGCAGGAGCTCGTGTATCTCAAATTTTTCATTCTGGAGGACACAACATTCCCATACGACAAAGTGAGACGTTGACCAGCGTGATTGAATGGATGGTTCAATCATCCTAATTGAACATTCTTTTGCCAACGAGTACATGCATCGAAAGTGTCTGTTCTAGTTGGAACCGTCTTGCTTTCGTGCAACACTACTTCTGCTCGCTCAAGTACATAATATCAGATAACAGAAAAACAGTACTATGCTTCTTACAATATTTCTATACTGAGACTCGTTTCGTTTCGTCTCTTGCACCGGTGTACCCACTCTTCTGATGTGGCAGGTTTATGCCTTTCCGTACGTCAAGCTCAACGTTTCGTTCGTGGTTAAATTAAACCCGTTCAATCCCTTGAGGGCCAGTGTCGCGTGCGCTTCATCCTGATATTCCACAAAGGCCAATCCTGGTCGTGGCATTCGTACTTCCTTAAATCCAGCGTATTGCCGAAAAAGCATAGACAACATCATTTCATTGCATTCATCGGGCAAATTTTGGGCCAATAAAATATGGGACGGTGGTTCACTGGGTTCTGATGAAGACGATGGAAGTCCTGTTCCATCCTCCCCATTGGCCTCGTTATTACTGGTGGCGAGTTGAGATTCCTGGTTGGCAGCATCCTGCTGTTGTTGTTGTAATTGTGTAACGTCTTCTGTGGCAACTGCTTTCTGTCGTTTGGCTCGGGGCACATAGGTCCCATCGCGTTTGGCAATGCGATCAGACTTTTCCTTGGCATATTGAATGTTCATATCTTTTCCAAAAAAGGAAAATCCTTGTTCTGCCTGCAAGGCTGCCGTGGCCGATTGGACGTCATTAAAAATAACAAAGGCTTGTCCCCGAAGTCCTTCCTTGCGGAGCGTAATAATTTCTATGACCTACGGTAATAATTAAACACACACACACACAAACCCAAAAATGATATAGACACAGCGCAGCAGAGTGGATGTGAGTTCTCAGTGTAACAATAATGCTGGTAGGTCATCCATTGCTTTCATGTCATGTCATCTCATGTCACGTCATTACAACAGTAAAAACGAGTAATCATTATAATGTATCTTTTTACCTTTCCGTGTCGAGAAAACAATGAATACAATGCCCGTCGTAACAAAGGTTTCTTAACCTTCCAATCAATATTCTTGATGTAAAGTGTAGCATTCGGTTGTGAGATTGACGTTGTCATTCTTCGTTTTTAGGGGGGACGATTTCCCTGCAATTCTTGTTGTAATTGCTGTTGCTGTTGCTGTTGCTGTTCTTTTATCCGTGTGCAATGTTGCTTTTGGTGTTGGCGTCAATAGATATTTACTTGATAGGCTGTAGAGTGTGGATGTGTACGAGTTGTACTGTTTACGTAGTCTACTTGTAGCTAGCTACTGTAGTACGCTAGTACAGTACATAGCTAGAGAGTACTAGGCTAGCTAGTAGTGATCACGGAGGTTGCTTGTGTGCTTTTCTGTGTTTTGGTTTTGGATTTGGGTTATGTGGTGGTGTGACGGTAAAAGGACAGACGCAAGATTTTTGCAAATTTTGGGAGCTTTTGTGCGATCGTCTTGGAGTAAAAAACTACTAAAGTTCATCAGCACTCTTCTGGCTTCGGCAGTACCATGGTAGAACTGGTGCTGCTGCAAGTGAACATACAAAACAACCAACAAAACGAGAAAATCATTCATACTACAGTATTACAGTATCTTCTCTCACAGAGTCGCTTCCACACATCCTCCCTTCAATCTCAATAATAACAACAAATCTTATCATGTATCTTACCAGATCTGAATACGATCGTGGAGTAAATACCTTTTCTCCAGAAGGACGTCTCTTTCAAGTGAGTATTGTAATAATAAATGCCGAGCTGTGTGTGAACAACAACAAAAAGAGGTTTGTGTGTGTGTCTTTTCGTTTCAACAATCCATGTGAAAAACGTCTCACGTTTGTTTGTGTAACGAATCTCTCTACTATTATATTGCATATACAATTGTTTGGGTAGGTCGAGTATGCGATCGAAGCCATCAAATTAGGATCTACGGCGGTGGGATTGCAAACCAAGGATGGTTGTGTTTTGGCCGTAGAAAAACGTTTGACGAGTCCCCTGTTGGATCCGACATCGGTCGAAAAGATTGCCGAGATCGATGCTCACGTTGGTGCTGCCATGAGCGGATTGGTAGCAGACGCAAGAACGTTGGTCGAACATGCTCGCGTCGAGGCTCAGAATCATACCTTTACCTACGATGAACCCATGGGCGTCGAAGCATTGACCCAAGGTACGTCAAGGTATAGTGTTCTCGTTGGTTGTTTGGGTGTTGAGGTCATTCCATTGTGTACAAAAATGATTGTACAATACGAATCTTGGATTGCCTCTGTATATCTTTTCTCACACTCCAATCATCTCTCACAAACAAAAACACAGCGGTTTGTGATTTAGCATTGAGTTTCGGAGAAGGAAGTGATGGGGATTCCAAGAAACGAATGTCCCGTCCTTTTGGTGTCGCACTTTTATTGGCCGGATACGATGTTTTGGATGGACCCCAACTCTTCTTCAGTGATCCATCCGGAACGTTTGTTCGGTACAAGGCCAAGGCGATCGGTGCCGGTAGCGAAGGTGCACAATCCAATTTGGAAGAATCGTACAGTGAAACCATGACGTTGGAAGAAACAGAAAATTTGGCACTCTCGACCCTCAAGGAAGTCATGGAAGAAAAAATATCAACCGACAATATTGAACTGGCACGTGTGACACCCGAAAAGGGTTTTCATATTGCTACACCGGAAGAAGTCGCTGTTATATTGGAACGATTGTAAACACAAAAATCCTCGTGATTGTAAAGGTCGTGCTCTGTCTTTTCCAGCAAAAACTATACCGCAGTACATACACACGAACAATAGCGGGAAGAAGAAAAAAAGAAAAAAGTTTCGTAGTCGCAGAAAATATTGATATTGTGTGTCGTCAAAACTGTTTATTGTTTACTGTATTGACCAACTCTCCGTTCAAAAAAGTAGCAGTTCTCTCTACCAGTAGCAGTACAACCAATATCCGCATCATGTATTGCTCCTGCAAGCTTTCTCAATTTAATTTATCCTTCTTTCTTCTTCATTTTGGATTTCTTCTCCTTCTTCTCTTTATCTTTCTTCTTTTTCTTGTCCTTTCTGGTTTTTCTTGCCTCGTCCAATTGCTCTTGTTGTTGCTGTTGCAGCATAAGTTCGGCTTCTCGTTGTGCTGCGGCAATCGCAGCTTGAGCGGCCGACGTGAGAGAGGCAGATGGTGTTGGTTGGACAGTCTGTTGTACGGGCGGAGCAACTGATTGCAATGGCTGCTTCTGTGCCGAGGGAAGACTTGGCAGGTCTGTTGATTCGCCGTTACTGGCAACATGGTTGTGCGAAGCTATATCTTCAGGCTTCGTTGCCTCTTTTTCTGTCAACGATGTTTCTCTTTCGACCTCCTGCTGCATAGAAACAGCAGAATGGGATGACAATTTAGCTTTCTCGTCACCACTCTCTTTGCCAATTTCTTCTCCCACAAAGAATTCATCCTCGTCCTCGTCCTCGTCGTCGTCGTCAAGATTTGTTTTGGCTGCCTGTGCGGAATCATCAACAAAGAATTCTTCTTCTTCGCTATCGCTGTCAAAGACAAGCTGCTGTACTTTTGACTTTGTGGACCCATCATGGACAGTACTGGTCGATTCTACAGCACTGCGATCGCCTTTGTCATTTGTACGCTCATTGGTGATATTTCCTTCTTCTGGGCTTCCCTCCGGAGGCGCAGAGACCGCCACTTTTCTCTCATAGGTCTCGTCACAATGGTCCATGTTTTCATTGGTTGCTTTGGGTGGCGATGTTGCTGCTGAAGTTACTGCACGACCTGTGTCTTTCGGTGATACCTTTTCCGTATTTTGGTCCTCGATTTCCTCTTCGCCATTAACACTGACTTTCGTATTCCCTGCAAGATCACCACCTCCCTGTGCCGCCGTCTCGGCAGGCTGATTTTCTGCACTATCCTTCTTTTCCGAAGACTCACGCCGACCATCATTCTGCAAAACATCGTCTTTGGAAGCTTCAATTTTTTCATGGCCACTAACTTGCTCTTTTGATCCGGGTTGTTCTGGATTGCCCACTTTCGTTTCGACAGTATGGTCGATGCTATCGGTGTGTTCCTGAAATTTTACTGCCAAAGATTTCGACAATGCAGGGCCAGTACTCTCCGAATTACTTCTTTTCACTGGCACTGCACATTCATCAATAGTCGTCGAATTCTTCTCGCTGACATTCAAAGCGGATGTTTGATGGGAGGATTTCTCTGTTGTGACAATATTTTGTTCCGTATCTGCGGATGATGGATTTGTCGAAGATTCCTTTGTTTTCGTATCTTGATGCAAAGGTTTGATAGTATTGGTTTTGTTCATCATTTTCTTGGCAGGCGACGGTATCTGAGATTTGGCATTGGTTTGGTGTCGTTCACCATCTTCGTCGTAGAAAAAGTCATCGTCGTCGTCATCGTCGTCATCATTTACAACTTGTCTACGTTGATCACGTTTCTTGCTGACGACAAGTGTAACGTCTTCTTCATCGTCGCTTGCAAGGAATGCTTCCAAAGCATTCTTTGAATTCGCGCCGTTGACTGTAGAAGAATTCTTGGTGGTCTGTGCTACCGATTGGTTCTTATTATTATTATTATTATCATAATTATTTTGTGTCACAACATTCCTTCGTTGCTGTTGTGGTTGTGGTTGTGGTTGTTGTAACGATAATGGTTCCTGTGGTGATCTTGCGGTTGATTTGGGGTTGCCGCCCTTTCTCTTCGAGTCTTTATTGTTATTGTTGTTATTGTTGTATTCATCGTCGTCGTTGTCGTCGTCGTTGTTGTTGTTACCTTGACTTTCTTCTTCTAAAAGTTTCAAAAAGTCTTTGTATTTCATACGACTTGCTGTTGTTACTGCTTGTGCAGATCGTACCATTTCTTCGTGTACGTTTATCAAGTACTGTTGATATTCGTTCCGCTTCCCGAGCAGATACGTATGGTATATAAATTGATGCAACATGTTCAAACCGTAACAGTTGTAGAGAGAAGAGGTACCAAATTGCAAGAGCAGTTGATCGTTGCTGGGCATTGCAATGTCAGGATTCTGTTGTTGTTGTTGTTGTTGTTGTACGATGTTGTAGACACACTGCCTGACTTCCGATTCTTGAATGCCACTACTTTTGCGCTTGGAGTGGTGTTGCAAATCTCTAAAATTGACAAGAAAACAAATGCAAAGTGATTTCATCCCATTGTTACAGCTTGTTGTTGTTGTTGTTGTTGTGGTTGTGGTTGTGGTTGTGGTTGTTGTTGTCTCCTGCTGCTGCTGATGTTGCTGTTGTTGACGATCATCGTTGTATACCTTGAGAAGATCCATGATGACTTCTTGAAGGTACGTTTGAACTTGAATGGGATCGTGTTTGGGATTGATCATAACGACAACAAAATCAATGGACTGTGACTGCTGCTGTTGTTGTTGTTGTTGTTGTTGGTTACCTCCATCATCCGTCTTGACGGGAAATGTCCTCGTGGCTGGTATATTGGGAGCTACTTGTACCTTAATTTGCAATCGATCCCAAACGGTCGATCCTACCGGTGGTTGATACGGTACCACGGCCGGTGGTTCCAACAGCAGTGTTGCCGTTGTTGTTGTTGTTGTTGTTGATGTTGTGTCTGATGGTGGTGGTGGTGGTTGCTGTTGTTGCTCGTTGACTGGTAACATACAATTATTATAATTATAATTATTATTAGTAGTATTGGTGGTGATGGTGGTAGCCTGTATTTTTGGTGGACCTTCAAATGGATCCCTTCCTTTTAAACGTTCCATCAATGTTCGTTTTCCACTTTCGGGAAGACCCAATACGAGTCCATTGAGCAGTCGTGTTGGTGGTACCATTCCTCCTCCTGTATGATCTGTACGACATCGACGCTTGGGTCGTTGTTGTCGAACAGCAGCAGCTGCAGCAGCAGCAACTGTAGTGGTAGCAAGTGATGGATGTGATAAAGGCGGCGGCGGCGGCCGCTGATGATGATGATGATGATGATGCTGGTGATTGCCATCGGATATTGCTGTTGGAGGTTGTGGTTGAGATGGTTCATCCTCGTAAAAGATCGATTCGGCTGCTCCCATCTTTACGATAATAATATTCTTATATTCTTCGGCAAAAAATGCTTGTCCACGGATAATTATTTATATTTGCTACTAGTAGACTAACTGCTCGTACAAAAAACACTGATCATCTCATATCCTTTTGTCGATAATAATGGGTGGGTCGAATTTTACTGTTGCTAATACATGTAATAGAGTTTCTTGAACAAGCAAACCATGAATAATCGTAATCATAATAATAGTCTAGTATGGTTGGTATCGTAGTACAGTTTGTTTCGGTTGTTTTCTTCTCAGAGCCAGCCGAAGGGAACGTGAGACAAGGAGACCCGAATCCGACGTCACCGGAATGACCCGAAATGCCCCATCCCGTCTCCCACTCAGAAACAGGAACACATCGGGAGAAATCGGATACGACTATTCCCACTTCGGGGAAGAAGATCCACACGCCAGGCTGCCGAA
>Ga0210036_1000243_pt1 | contig 66090 bp, 47 predicted proteins | sample CryGeymeta201515_FD_185469 | JGI IMG/M metagenome (GOLD analysis project Ga0210036, IMG submission 185469) | Groundwater microbial communities from Crystal Geyser aquifers in Utah, USA - Crystal Geyser metaG 2015-15 (SPAdes) (version 2) | ecosystem: Environmental > Aquatic > Deep subsurface >... | reverse complement strand
TTGCGCGCATCGATAATGGATTGCTGAACCATGCTCAGTTTCTTGGGTTTGGTTTGCTGATGGGGCATATCTCGTTCCTTTCTCGAACGGCTAAATATGCCTCACACACAAAAATTCTGACAGGCTCTGGCCAGTCGACGATAATCGCGCGCATGCGATTTAAGCTACCACGCTATGCGCTGATACTGCGGGACCTGCCCGGCTGGAAGGGCGCGCTGCTTACCCTGCTGCTGGTATTGGCAGCCGGCCATACGTCCTTCGTCACCTCCCTCGATGCTGTGCTCTACGATTATGGCAGCGCTTTTTTGCCTGCCGCCGGCGCCGCGTCGGACAAACAGGTCCTGCTGGTGGAGGCCGATTACGATCGGCGCGACGCCTCTACCGCCGACCTGGAAGCGCTCGCGCGCAAGGCTTTGCAAAATGGGGCCGCTCAGGTCGTCTTCCTGTTCTCGCCACGCTTCAGCACGACCTTTTCCAGTTGGGCGCGCGATAATCAGAAAGTGCTGGCAGGCTTCCCTGCCGTGCCCGACGCGACCGTCCCCGAAGGCTTTCGCCTCGACGCCGGCCAGGCCACCGGTCTGGTGTGGATAGACCGCAGCAACCATGGCGTCTTTGACAGACAGCGAACCAGCCATTCAGTGAACGGGTGGGAGATACCGGGCATCGAATACCTCGCCGCCCGGCAGCGCGGCCGACAGCCCGGGCCAGGCGAAACGTATTGGGTCAACTTCGCCGGCGGACTGGCCAGCCTACCCCGGCTGACGCTGGCGGAGGCGCTACAGGGCAATATCGTCGCCGAGCTGGTCAAAGGGCGCAGCCTGGTGGTCGGTTTGACAGGCGGCAATCAACAGACCGGCCTCAACATTCCCGGTGGGGCCGGGCGCGCGGTGGCCAGCGCCAACGAATTTCACGCCTTCGCGCTCAACACCTTGTTGACCGGCAAGGCGATTCGGCCTTTGTCCTACTGGTCGAAGCCTGTCGTGCTGGGCCTGTTCACCCTGCTGCTTTTCCTGCTACACCAGCCGGTGCCGCAACGGTATACCGTGAGCCTGTCGTTGGCGCTGGCGGGCCTCTATGGCATGGCGGCCTGGGCCGCGCTCGCCTACTTCGGGGTCTGGCTGCCGCTCGTCGAGATGCTGGCCCTGCATGTCGGCACGCTGATCCTGGTGTATCGCGGCAAGGAGCAGGCGGCCAGCCTGAGTCTTGAACGCATGCTCACTGAGACCTCGGCCAGACTCAACGACCGTATGTTGCCAGCCAGTTTCTCGGAAAGCGAGGAACACTGGTCCTATTGCCTCACCATGGTCGAGCAGATGCTCTCGCTCAACCGCTTCATCTTTCTGGAACGTTTCGCCGGCGACCACCGCGTCCGGGAAATCAGCGCGTTGCACTGCGACATCAGCGATATCGACGAAAGACGCCGGGATTACGAGCGCACCCCCTACACCAACGCCTTGAAGCAACAAGCGCCGATCGAGGTTAACAACTATCTAAAACCCAGCGCGGACATCGATGAACGTCAGTTCCTGGTACCGCTGGTATTTGAGGGCGAGGTACTGGGTTTTTGGGCGTTCGGCATCCGCACGGAAAAGCTGTTGCAGGCACGCGCCTTTCTGACACGCACCGCCATGCTCGGCGAGCAGATCAGCCGGCTCTTGTATCAGCGCAATATCCTCCGGAAACGCCGGCTAGACGAGAAAATCAACCTCGGACACTATCTGACCGATCGCCAGTCGGTCGCCTTGTCCACCCTGCGCAATGCCATCTCCTTGCTCGAAAAACGCGCCGCCACCGTGGAATATACCTTCAGGGACCTGACCACGGCGGCCATCCTCTACGACTTCTTTGGCCGGGTCGTCATGGTCAACACGCAGATGAACTCGCTGCTGCAAAGCGCCGGGTTCAGTCAATACAAACTGACCGCCGTGGACCTGATTACCGCGCTCACCGGCAAGGAACGCGATGTCGTGCGCAATTACATCCAGTTCACGGTTTTCGAGGGTCAGCACATGACCTTGCAGACCTCGGTCGGCAAAGACCATAATCGACGCGACTGTCTACTATCGTTTCGCGCCATCGGCGGCGAGGCGACAGCCATGGTTGGCGATGAACCCTTTCAGTCCGGCGGCCTATTGGTCGAATTGGTGAACATCAGCGAAATCAATCGCATGCAAGTTGTTAAGAACCAGTTGGCGGAGCGTCTCAACTATTTTCTCAAGCAGGACATCGCCACCCTCACGTCGGCCTCGGCGCGGCTCAAAGACCCCAGCGTCACCGCGCCGCAACGCGAGCTGGCGCTCGCCACCATCGACAACAAAATCGAATCCGCCGCCAATGCGATCACCAAGACCCTGGACTTCCTGGCGGATGACGATTTCACTCAGGCTCGCGATCGCTATCCGGTCGATGCCCTGAGGATACTGATGGAAACCGTGGAGGACGCACGCAAAACCGCCGCCAAGCGGCACATCAGAATTGAAGCCGCCCTGCCAACTTCAGCCAGCTTCGTACTGGCGGCGCAGAACGAAATCAAACTCGCCTTCCAAAACATCCTGGCCTACCTGCTGGATGACAGCATCGAAGAGGGAAGGGTACGTCTCGCCATGACGGAAACGGAGCAACAGGCACACATCACCTTCGAGAATACCGGCATGGGCATGCCGCAGGCGCAAATGGACACTTTTCTATTCGGCCAGGGCGATGTCAGTTCGAAAGTCTTCAGAGGGCTGCGCGACAGCGTCGCTCATATCAAGACCTGGGGGGGGCGGGTCGCGGTCGCCAGCCATGTCGGCGAGGGTGTGCGTTTCGATCTGACGCTGGAAATCTTCATCTGACCATGGCCCCGTTCTCCGCCATGGTCACGAACGGCTGACCCCCATGCTCGATCTCTTCCCGCTGCCGATCTTTCCCGAAGGGGCTCTGGCCTCGTCCGTCGTCACCACCGTTTGGGTCGGCGTCTTCTTCGTCGCCTATTTCAACCTGCGTCTCGGTTGGGTGCTCTCCGGGCTGGTGGTGCCGGGCTATCTCGTGCCGCTGTTGATCGTCAAGCCGCTGTCGGCCGTGACGGTGCTGGGAGAAGGTGTCCTCACCTATTTTCTGGTGTGGTTTTACTCGGAGTACCTTTCCCGTCATGGGGGATGGAGCAACCTGTTTGGCCGCGACCGTTTTTTCGCCCTGGTACTGGTCAGCGTCGCCGTCCGTATCGCCATGGACGGCTGGCTCCTGCCGCTGCTGGGCAGCTGGCTGGTGGCACGCTATCAGCTCGTTCTCGACTACGGCAACAGCCTGCACAGTTTCGGCCTGATCATCATTTCACTGATCGCCAATAATTTCTGGAAGACGGGTCTAAGAAGCGGGCTGATGCCCATGCTCACCACCATCGGCCTGACCTACCTGGTGGTCCGCTTCGGACTGATGGAGTTCACCAATTTCAACATCAGCAACCTCGGCTACATGTACGAGGACATGGCGGCCTCCGTGCTGGCCAGTCCCAAGGCCTACATCGTCCTGCTTACCACCGCCTTCATCGCCTCGCGCATGAACCTGCTGTATGGCTGGGACTTCGCTGGCATCCTCATTCCGTCGCTACTGGCGCTACAGTGGTATGAGCCCTGGAAGATCGTGGCCTCATTCGCCGAGGCCGCCATCATCCTGATGCTGGCCGTCCTCGTCCTCAAGACCCCGCTCTTCCAACGCACCACGGTCGAGGGCGCACGCAAGCTGCTGTTGTTTTTCAACATCAGCTTCGTCTACAAATTCGTGCTCGGCTATGTGCTGCTCTGGGGCTGGCCCGAGGTCAAGATCAGCGATTATTACGGCTTTGGTTACCTGCTGCCCACCCTGATCGCGCTGAAGATACACGACAAAGGCATCTTCGCCCGCATGTCGCGCGCCATCTTGCAAACCTCCCTGGTTTCCGTCGGTTTGGCCAGCGTGCTGGGGTTCTCGCTCACCCTGCTCCCCAGCTCGCTTACCTTGCCGACACCGGCGGCCGAGAGCAAGGCGCTGCCGCCCATGGCGCAACGCCGCGAATCGCTGCTGGAATTGTTGCGCCAGGAAAAACTGGCGCTGTACCGGACGCGCCTCGACCAGACCATGGCTAGGCCCTTACCCAAGGAAAGCGCCGCCTTTGCCGAGGGCAGCAAACATCTGCTCGACTATGCCCGCCGCCATGACTTGCCATCGCTGGAAGAAGGACGGAGATGGTTGAACGCCGCCAATTACCAGGTGGAACGGGTCGAAGGCCATCTGTTGCTGCTGACCGAAAAAATGCCGCGCCGCAACTGGGGCATTTACGTCATCGACACCGCCGCGACCAGCGAACTGGCGGTCGAGGTGCCGGCGCCACTAGAGGAAAAAGGGGCGCTGGAAGCGGCTGCCTGGATTTTCCGGTTGTCCGCCGGCCGCAGCCTGGCCATCGCCGGCGCGGCGCGGCGCGCCAACAAAGATGGATCGGCCGACGTGCTGCTTAACCCGCTGACGCCTTACCATGGGTTCCACCATGCTAGCGCCCGCGCCAACGTGTTGCAGGTGCGCGCCTACACGCCGGAATCCGCCCGCCTGCTGGGCGGCACCCGGCAGGCCGGGCAGATGATCGATCTGGCGGAGCCGCCGACGCGGTTGGCGGTACGACATGCGCTGCCAACCGGCGTCCGGCTCGACAAGATCAAGGAGTGGATGGATACTTTCGAACTGGAGTGGAACGATACCCCGCGCGCCAACCTGCAACGTGAGACCATGCAGAGTGGCTTCGCCGAGCTGCTACTCAATCATCAGGACATACGCAAGCTGCTGGCGCGTTCGCTGCTCGCCAGCCAGGAGGTCCCCGTCACCGAAGAGGAGCGTTCCATCGAAGGTTATCTGCAAGACTGGCTGCTAGCCGAGAACAAGGGCCGCATTGCCGCCACCGGCAGCAACCTCTACCGTCCACCGCGTTTGGAAGAGCTGCTCTTTTTCGACGACGAGGTTGTCACCCCGTTGCTGCGCACTGCCCGTGAACACTACCGTGCGCAGCACTGGGACAGCGCCGGTCTGGAGAGCCTCAAGATCATCCGTGCCGCCGCCCAGGCCGCCGGCTACGAGCTGAGCCGCTACCATCATCTTGGCACCGGCACCGACTATCTGATCCTGGCGGAGCCGGATGGCGCAAAGCGCAACTATCGGGGCACCTATGTGTTTCGCCTCGGTCCGGCAGACACGGCCATCATCCAGGCGCCACGGCCGCGGCACGACGTCTACAGCCTGGAGTTTGCCGTCGCCCTGTTCGAGGGCCTGCGCGCCCGCGCCCTGCTGATCGGCGGCGCCCACCCCGATGCCAACCAGGATTTATCCGCCGATATACTGCGGATGGCGAACAAGGAGAGTCTGTTCAGCCTGGTCAATCAATCCTTGCTGCGCGCCTCCCAGGGGCAGCCAGCCTGGGCTATCCAGTGCCGCACCATGGGCAGCCGGGCGGATGCGCCGTTACCAAACACCGACATACTCGTCGCCCTGCACAACGGGCTCGCCCGCCGGGATAGCCTGGACGCCCCGGGCCGGCGTCTTGTCACTCTACTCGACCGCTATGAACTGAGCTGGCGCTTTGCCCGCGGCGGTGCCGCCGAGGCCGGCTACGATGCCCTCGGCTCGCCCCAGTCGCTGGCCGTCAATGCCACCCTGGACAAGACCTTCGCCGTGCTCTGGCTGGCGCCCGGCAGCCGCTCCGGCTTCCGCCAGCAAAGCGAACATACGCCGCAGGAAATGCAGTTCCTGGCCCTGGCCATCCCCAACGTCGAAGCCGACCTGTATCGTTATCTGGCGCAGCACCCGCTGATGATGCCAGCCACGACACTGCCTACGGAATTGCACACCTTGCTGCGTCCCTATTTCACCTCGCAGGACATCGTGGCGCTGGTCGCCGCCCGGCAACGCTTCCCGGCGCTGCGTTGGCAACGCCTGACGGACGTCAACTCGCGCCTCGGCTTCCTGCTGCTCCTGGACGCCACCGGCCGACACGTGTTGGCGGTCGTCAACCTGTCGGCCCGCCAGCCGGACAGTTACCTGGCGGCGGCAAGTGGGACACTGTCACGCGCCACGGTGGAACGTTTCGTCAACAGTGGCGCGGCCTGGCTGGAGATACGGCCATGAGCCTGCGCACGCTCGGCCGCTTACTGTTACTGCTGGCGCTGGCCGCCGGCATCTACTGGCTGTACCCGCGTCTGCCACTCGGCAGCCTGTGGCGCCATGGCAGCGATGCGTATAAGTTGCAACTGGTGAAGCAGGCCACCCCTGCCATCGTCTACGAAGTGCCGGAACGGGGCTGGCTGGAATTTCCGCTCGACCCCGGCACGGCACAGATCAGAATCATCAGCAGCGCCACGGTGCACGACCTCGCGCCGATCAAACGGGCGATGCTCGCCGACCCAGCCAAACGCTGGACATACGCCCTGCAGATCGAGGTGTTCGACCGCGATGGTCGGGTACTGTTGGCGCAGCCGTGGCATATGCGCACCAACCTCTCCCTGTTCAAGGATGCGCAAGGCCGCGAATATACCCCTGCCTTTTATCTCAGCAACGACCGTGTGCCATTGCTCAGCACCATCGTTCGTCTCAATTTCGCCGGCCTGCCGCCGCCCAAGCGTCTGCGTCTGCGCCTGTTACGCAAGGACGCAGACATACGCGATGTGGTGGCGCGCGTTTACCTCCCCGAAAAGATCCAAGCGCACAAGATTGGCTACCTGTGGCAGCGGCTGAGCGAAAAAACGCGGACGGCACTAGCGGCCGGCAACGTCTATCCAAGCGAGTTGCTGACCGAGGAAGAGAAGCGCGCACTCATGCTCAACTCCTGGCAGCCCATAGGTCCCAAAGATCGTCACGGCGAGATGCGCCGCTGGGATTACTACATGCTACGTGACAACGAGGGCGAAATGATTGACAGCCCCATCCCCAGCGCCGGGCTGCGTTTGGCCGCCGGGCGCTCGGGCATGGTGCCGCTACCCGAGGAAGGCGGCCGCTTGCGTCTGCATTTCGAGCCCGGCATCGTGCCCGTCCAGGGCGACATCCGCCTCATGTGGTATGGCAACACGGCCTTCCAGCGCCGGCAGGTCCGGCTGCATTTCGACGGCCACCCCCTGGACCATCGTCTCGACCTCGGCGGTGGTTTGCTGGAAATTCTCGCCGACACCAACCTCAGTGCGCGCCTCTACCTCATCGACGGCAAGGGGGGAGAGACCGAGATCACACCGGCACCGCAATACCTGCGTACCTACAGGACCGACCCGACGCACCCCATCGAGTACGGCATCCTGCACGTCGCCGCCACCCCCACGCCGATCAAGGTCGATCTGCGCTACCTGACCCCGCCCGAGGAGAGCGGGGCAGAGCGATCCCCGCTTATCGACTATGCCTTGCTCGATCGGGCTGGCAAGGTGCTCAAACAAGGCAGCATCGCCATCAGCAAACCCGACAGTCACTACAACAGCGTAGTCAACGACTATACCGGCGCGCGTTTGAGCGATCCCTCGACCTACTATTTCCTGCTGCCGGCCAGCGTCGCCAGGCTGCGGCTCCGGGGCGCGGCGGAAGACGCGCCGGTATTGGTCGCGGTATCCAGCCGGCCGCTCGACCTGCCGCACCGCTACCGCGCCCCCGAGGACCAGTTCGACTTCGACGCCCAGGGCAAGCGCGTCAGCGCCTGGTTTCCGCTCAAGCCGGAAAACCACGTGCAGTGGCTGGCCGACAACGGCAGCGTGCTGCTCACGGTGCAGCCGCGCCCACCCGAGGACAAACCCGAGCTATTGAGCGGCCGCTATGCCTGGGAGGATTTTCACCCGCTTGGCGCCTGGAAGGGCCGCCTGCTGCTCACGCCGCAGGAGCCAGGCACGCCCTTCCGCAGTGAGGCGCTACCCGCCAGCTATCAGGAGATCGTGGCCAATCGCGACACCGCCGTCACGCTGCCCTCCTACGAAGGCTTGCGTAGTTTGTCGCCCCGTCTGCTGTGGGTGCGGCCGCAGGAGGCACCGGCATCGTTCAGCCTGTTCGTGGACGGTCGTTTGCACCAACAGGGCCGCCTTGCCGGGCGCCATGGCGAGATGCAGTTGTTGCCGCTGAGCGTCGGCCTGCACCGCCTGCGGCTGGTCGGCGAGGCTGGCGGCAAGTTCTTTCTCAACCACCTCGAACCGCGCTCGCCGGTCTATGTGCAGCGGCTTGCCAATCAACTGGAAAACACGCTCGACTTCGTCGTCGGGCGCACCACTTCGTGCGCGGAGACGCTCTCGGTGAGCCTTTTCCAGCCCAGCGAGCGGCGTGCCCGCAGCCGCCTCCGGGTCGAGGTGCGCGGCCCGGCGCCAGCCAGTCTTGCGCCCCTGCCTGCCTGGGTGTTCAGGCTCAGGGAATTCGATGTTCGTCCCGACAGCCGCGACGCCGTCACCGTATTTTCGGTACAGGAGGCCCTCACCGATGCTGGACAATCTTTCTATCTGCCTTTCCCCGCCGGCGCGCCCAGGGGACAGTACCGTATTACCATACGCCTGCAGAGCGGGCCCGGCGGCCACGTCCTGCTGTCGCGCTTGACCCCCGGCGTCAAGCCGACGCAGCGGCTGTTGCACGAGAACGATGTCGTTACCTATGAAAACTCGCAAGACTGAACTCATGGCGGCGCTGGTGATTGCCGCCCTGGCACCGGCGGCCCAGGCCGACTGGGTGCAGCAACTGGCGGCGGCCAGTAGCGAACGGCATTTCGTACAGCCCGCGGCGGCGGAAGTAGCCCGGGCGCAGGCGCTGTTCCTGCGACTCATGCAGGGTGAGCGGGGGGAAGTACTCGGCAAGGCTTGGTCCGACCTCGGTTTTGCGCTCGTCAACGACACCGAGCAGGGTCTGACCTGGCTGCAGGAACGCCCCGAGGCGCGGCGTGGCCGCGGCTTCTTCGTTTTCCGCCCCGACGGGGCGGACGCACTACAGATGCCACACGCCTTCAACGATGCCATGACCGGCCAGATTGGCATCGCCCTGTTCCGGCGGGGTCGCTTCGGCGCCGCCGCCTGGAATACGGTGCCGCGCGATTTTGTGGCGGATGGCCGGCGCGTCGATGCCGATATGGCGCATCTTGACGACAGCTACTTCATTGCCTTCGCCCGTGCCTTCGCGCAACGTCATCCGCAAGATCACCTCTACCAACTGCACGGTTTCGAGCAGGAAAACCGCCTCAGCGACGCGGCCAGAAAGGCCGCCGCCATCCTCAGCGACGGCAGCCGCACACCTGCGGCCGCGCTGCACCGGCTCGCCACCTGTATCGCCGCCAAGACAGGCGCCCGCGTCCTCACCTATCCCGAGGATGTCCGGGAATTGGGTGCCACCACCAACACGGTGGCCGCCGCCCTGCGGCGCGAGGGTTTCGTCGGCTTCGTGCATATCGAGATGAGCCGTCCGTTGCGCACCGATCTAGCGCACAGCCCGGCGCAGCAACGGAAGCTGCTGAGCTGCCTGGAGGGCGAGGTTTGATGCTGTTGCGCCGGCCGCGTCTGCTCGCCCTGCTGCTACTGGGCTGGTCCTGTCTCGCCCATGGCGAGTTGGATGAAATCCATTCGCGTTTGTTGGCGCCTTATGCCGTGCCGCTGCGCTGGGACAACATCGAGGCTGCCCCGGCCTGGCTCGGTGGCGTCCAGCCGGTCTACCGCAAGGACAAGGGCTACCACACGGTCCGGTTGACCCTGGGCGAGTGGACCGAGGTTCGCGTTGCCGCCGGAGAGCAATTGCGCCTTACCACCGTCGAAGGCGCATTCACCCCGTCCGACCTGCGCCTCATGCGCGCGAATGGCCGCGGCCTGTATGCCGAGGTCATGCCGCAGCCTAGTTCCGACCGCCGCCACTGGCTGGTCGGGGCCGAGACTGCGGCCGCGTCGATCTATCGCCTGGAGCACATCGGGCAAGACAGCGGACCGCTGGAGATCGCCCTGTTCGCCTCCCGGCACACCCCCCTGGGCGAGCTGGCGCCGTATCGCCAGGTGCTGCCCCTGCCCGGCCAGGCTGTCTCGTTGCGCGCCGCCGCAGTCGCCGCCGCGCAAACATACTGGCGGCTGGAAAGCGATCAGCCGATAGCACTCAAGGTGACCGGGCCACGCCGCCTGGCGCTGGACAATCGGATGCTTTACCCCGCCAGCGAAAGCGGCTTGCTACAGTCGTGGCGGGTGCAATGCTGGCTGGACGACAGGCCGTTGCACACTGCCGAGATGGAGAGCAACGTCGAGTCCAGGCAGGAGGTATTCGTCGATCGGGCGAGTACGGTGGTCAGCCGTGCCGAGCGTTTTTATCTGGAGATACCGTCCGGCGAACACCACCTGCGGCTGCGCGCTTCTGCCCCCTTGCTGGCGCGGCTGCTGGCGCAAGCGTCCACCGACTATCTTTTTCCGGAACTCAACCAGCCGCGCCTCACGGCCGAGGCGGCACGCGCCGACCTCGACCCGGACGAGGCCGGCCGCAGCAGTTGGCAACGCGGCCCGCGCGAGATCGCCGCGGCCGCCCTGGCTACCGCCAACGTCAGCGCCGTCGAGCACGCCGCCCTGCGTCTGGCCATGGATACCCGCTGGCGCGAGGGCGGCAGCGTCGGCGCCGCGCTGTTGGCGCAGGCGGCCCTAGCACGGCCGGAGGATCAGACGTTAGCGACCCGTGCCCGCCATTTCAGCGGCGCCCACACCTTCTTCCGCGATCTGCTGCCCGTGGCCAAGATAGAGTCCGCCGCCATGACCTATCGCTGGTTCCGCCTGCCACACCTGCTGGAACCCGGCCAGGAGGTACGTAACCTGGTGGTGGCGGCGCAGCACCGGGAGGCGCTGCTCGACCGTCTGGGCAGCGGCTATTTCATCACCCTGCCGCCTCACGGCCCGGTCATGCCGGCTATCGCTACCCCGCCCTTCCCGGCCGTGCAAAGCGTTGTCCCGGAAAGCGTGCGCGAGGTCATCCAGTTCGAACCCTATTCCGCCCGCCTCACCCAAGCGGCGCGGGCCCGCCTGCGGGCACTCGCCCAGCGCCAGCGGCAATTGGCCGGCGGTCTGCTGGAGATACGCGGCTACACCGCCAGCGACAAGGTCTCGGCCTACAACCAACGGCTTTCACAACAGCGCGCCGCAGCCGTTGCCGAGGCGCTCGCCACGCTCGGCCTCAAGGCCAGGATAGTCAAAGCGACGGGGCGCGGCATCGCCGACCCGGTGGCCGACAATGCCAGCCGCAACGGCCGGCAGCAAAACCGGCGGGTTGAGATCACCTGGCAGCCACCCGCCGCTCACCCGCCGCCGCCCGTCGCGGCACCGATGCCACGAGCCGACGGTGCCCGCTACCTGCTACCGCCAGCCTATGCCCCACGTACCCTGCGTCTGGTCGCCTACGGCGAGGCCGAGGCCGAATTCTTTCTGCAAATCGATCAGCAGGCCCCTCGCCGGTTGCGTTTCGCGCCGCGCGACCGGCTGCCGGATGCGGCCTTCGCCCCCAGCCCTGGCGAGGGCGGGCTGCTCCTGCAACGGCTCGGCGATGATGTGCGCGGCGACGGCAGCATGAGTCCCGCTTTCGGCCGTTACCGGGTGGCGGCGCCCATGGTCGCCGCGGCCAGCATCGAGCTGATCTTGCCCGCCACCAGCCGCGAGATTCGCCTGTGGCGAGCCGATGCCGCAGCTGGCGGACTGCGCGTGGCCGTGCAATATCAGGCCGCCGCCGCTTTCCAATTGAGTGAGCGCGAGTTCCTTTCCCTCTTCAATCTCGATCAGGATAGCGGTCTGCCGCTACGGCTGGCGCTGCGCGCCGGCTGGCAGGAGGCGGACGGCACCGGTCCGGAACAGCTCGCCAGCCAGTGGCGGCCACTGGCGCGATTGCTGCTGGCGGAATTGCGTCAGGCGGCTGCCGGTGTGCGCGCGCCGGCGGCCGCTGAGCACAAAGCGCCGGTGGCCGGCGACGCGGCGCAACGGGCACGCGCGGCGGCGGCGCAGGGTCAGTGGCTGCTGGCGCTGGAAGAATGGAGCCGCGTCTGGTTCGCGCACAGTCGCGGAGCCGAACGCGAAGCAGCCGAGTGGGGGCGTATCGACGCCCTCGGCCAGTTGGGCGAGGACTTCATGTATGAACAGTTACTCAAACAGATACTGCTGTTCGACCCCGACCCAGAGAGGCGTGGCCACGCCCTCGACCGGCTGGAAAAACACTACGCATCTGCCGGCAGCGATGAGGCGCGGCTGCGTCTCTATGCCATTGCTGTGCAGCGGCAGCCGAACGCCCTGGCCTACTGGCGCAAACTCACGCAGGTGCTGTTGGAGCAAGGCGAATACCGTCTCGCCCTGCTGGCCGGCCTCGCCCTGCCGCCGCGACAGCGCCCCATCGAAGCGCTGCTCGAAGCGAGCTGGCGCCTGCGCTGGTGGCAGACCTTCGATCGCCTGCGTCTCGATCTCGAAGACGTGGAACGTCGCGCCTTCTGGCAGGGGATGCGGGCCGCCGCCACCGATGAGTTCGAGACGGTCCGGCGGCTTTGGCGTGCCGCCGGCAACGACGGGCGCGTCTTCGCCGATCATCTCGGCCGTGCACTGGCCTTGCGCCAAGCAACGGAGCACGACTCTCTCCTTAGCGCCGAGGCCTACGGCCGCTGGGCCGAGTTGCGAAGCCAAGCGCCTGGGCCACGCCGCTGGCGCGACGCGCCCGAGTACGTCAGCGATTTCGCCGGCGCCCTGCCCGGTTATGCCATCGACCGCGACCTGCATTTCTCGCTCTACAAAGCCAGCGCGGAACGGCCGCTGCGCCTGACCGTGACCGGCCCCGCCCGGCTGCGCCTGGACGCGCGGCCCATACACGCCTCGGCCATGGGCGGGAACCTGGAGGGCTGGCTCACGGCCCGGTCGGTACAAGGGCTATGGGTGGCCCCCATTATCGCCAACCAGGCCAACACCGGCTTGCAACTGGCGGACGGCACCTGGGTCGGGCGCAAGGTCGCGTTGGATATCCCGGTGGCGGCCGGCCGGCAGTCCATCGAGGTTGCCGCCGGCGCGCTGACGATCGCCGTGCGCGTCTATGTCGAGCAGCCTGCGCTGCCCCTGGGTGTGCTGCCGACGCCGTCCTGGCTGGCAGCCGAAGATCGCCTCGCCGAACGGCTGGGCTTCGAACCCGTCGAGTCGACCTGGCCGCGTCCCTGCGAAGGTTGCCTGATCGTGCCGGACAGCGATCCGCAGCAACCGTCGAGGCGATACCGCCGGGTGATATCGCCATCGCCGCCGCCGCCGACGCATTTAGCCGAGGCCCCGATCGCCGAGCATGAGGCCCGGCTGCTGGCGGAGAACGATTTCGACCGGCTGCTCGCCGGGCTGCCGCTGACCCCGGCCCCGCCCGAGCAGGTGCTCAAACGCCTGGTCTGGCTGCTGTGGATCGCCGAGACCTCGCCGCCTCATGCCGAGCGGGCCCTCGCCGCCGGCCAGGGCCTGGCTGCCGCCAACCCCGGCGTCGCCGGCCTGGCGCGCCTGGTTGACCGGCTGACGCGCAACAGCGGCTGGAGCGCCCAGGAGATGGCGCAGGAAAGCGCCGGCGTGCGCCTCCTGCCGGTCGCCGGCTGGCAGCCGGAAAGCCCGTCGTCGCGCCTGCAGAAGGCGTTGTTGCCACCGCTGGCCGAGGACGAACAGGTCATCGGCGGCCATACGCGCCTGCTGCTTTCCCTGCGCCACGGCAAAAAAGGCTGGATCGATTTCGAGCTGAGGCCCGAGGATCTTGGCGGCCTGCCGGCGCAACCCCTACAGGTAGCCGTGCAGCGTGATGACGAGGCGCCGCGCCTCATCACACTGGCGCCGGACGATGACTGGCAGGCGCATCGCCTGGATATGCCGGCGGGCCACCATGCCTTACGCGTTTGGCTGCCGAGTCCGGTAGCCAACCAGTTGCTGCGCCTGCGGCTGCGTGAGCGCCGCGGCCAGGCCATCGTCCAGCAATTCGAGCGGCCATACCAGATCGCCACCGCCGCACAGCCGCTGCGCGCCCAGCTGCCGGGGCCGGCCTGGCTGCGCGTGGACGAGTGGCGCGCTGGCCAGACACACAGCCGTTACCAGCTTTTGTCCGAGCCCTGGCAGACTGTCACCCTGTCGCCCGCCGCCGGCCAGCGCGAAGCGCTGTTCCGCCTGCATCTGCGTAGCACACTACCACCCCGGCCGGCCGTGCCACCGCGCCCGCTGGTCACCGCAACGGTGGCGGTGCCGCCGCCGCTGCTCCATCTCGACGACCCGGTCGTGGCCGCCCGCGTGCATTTGGTTGATGCCTTCACCCTCGGGGGGCAGGAAGACGGCAGCTGGACGTTGTCGGCCGGCGCGCATTCGCGCTACGACGCCGATAGCGATGCCGCAGAGAAATACATCGAGGGTGCGCTCACGCATCGCTACTACGACCCGGCACGGCGGACCTATTTCACCACGCAAGGTTTGCTGCGCTTGCGTGCGGCCGGCGATCCGACACTGGGACTGACGGTGCGCGCCGACCGGCATCTCGATCCCTGGCCGCTCGATGCCTTCGCCGAGGCCAGCGCCTATGCCCAGACCCTGCCCTTCACCGGCAACGACTGGTCCGCCCATCTCAAGGCCGGCCTCAGCCAGCACCGCGACATCGATCCCAAGACCTGGCATACACCCTGGCTAACGGTCTATGCGCGCAAAACGGGGGCAGGTGACGCGCTCCACCCCGAACAGGTGGACCAGGACATCCACACCCGCTACCAGGCGCAGCACCGCTTCGGTTACGAGATCGGCGACCGTCTCAGCTACCGGCCTTGGCTGGACAGCCTGTTGCAGGCTGGCATCGGCGTCACCAGCAATCAGAACCTGGTGACGCCCGACAAGGCGCGCGTGGCGGTGCAGTGGCAACAGTTGCTGGGCCGCTGGCAGGCCGATACACACGCGGCCTGGACCCATTATTTCGACGACGCCGACCGCGCCGGTCCCCTCGACCGGCGCGAGCTAGGCCTGCGCCTTGCCTGGGAAGGCTGGCGGCCCAATCAGGATCGCCTGGAGGCCCTCTTCGACCTCACCCATCATGTCGACACCGGCTTCACCGCCGGCTGGCTTGGCCTGCGCTGGCATTTGGAGAACGGCCGGGGCTACCGCGACTGGCCACCAGGTACGGTCGATTTCCGCGATCTCAGGCAACGCAATCAGCCCGATCACCCCAACAACCGTATCGAGGCCGGTGAGCCATGACCGACAAGGACATCTGCGCCCTGCTCGAATACGCCTTGGCGCCACATTGGCGGAAGGTGGAGGCGCCGCTCATCGCTGAGCTGGTCGACGCCTTCATTGCCTGGTATCCGGCGCAGGAGTCCTTGCGCGGCGAGCGCAGCCGCCATGTCCCCCTGCTGCGCTTCTTGATCAGCCGGGTCAACGAGGAGCAACAGGCCATCGACCGCCTGCAACGGGACTATGGGGAATTCAGCAAGCGTTACGCGCGCGCCGTGCTCGCTGAGGAAAAACAGCGCCACATACTCGATTTCGCCGCCGCCCTGGGTGCCGATCGTCGCCAGCTCAAGGGGGATCGCCAAGCCTTTGGCCGCTGGTTCGGCCACGATGCCATGGCCGATCGCTACCATAATCGCGTCGCCAGGGCGGAGCGTCGGCTGGCCTTCTTCCTGCAACGCCTCGGGGTGATCGCCGGTCAGGCCATGCTCGACGCCGACGCCGACGCCGACGCCGAGACGCTATGGCGGCAACTCGGCCTGGAAGCGCTGCTCACACCCTTGCTGACCTACGACGGTGACGCGCGCATCAGGATCGAGACCTTCGCCTGTCTCGCCAACGCCCTGCAGAAAATACCGGCTTCTATGCAAAGCCGCAGCATCAACGACTTCACCTTGCAGTATGTGTTCCGTGCCGCCACCGATCCGCGCCAACACGTCTGGATACAGTGCGCGGCCATCAACCTGCTCGCCTCGCTGGCGCTGGACGCGTTTGCTGCGGTCGCCGGCAAACGCCTCGAACAGCCGCGCGCCGGCGACGATCTGTTCGTGCGCCGGCGCGCTATTCTGCTCGTCGGGCAAAAACTGGCGCAGCGGCCCGCGCTGGTCGGACTGCTGGACACAGCACGGCGCGATCCCAGCCCCTATGTCCGCCAGGCCCTGGCCGAGGCACTGACGCAGGCGGACGACGACAGCCTCGTCCGCCTGATGCCGATGCTGCTGCGCGAGGACATCACGCCCCAGGTCCGCGCCGCAGCCACGCTGCAAATCCCCGCTCTGCTCGCGCGTCCAGCCCTCGCCGATCACCTGCGCGCCTGGCTGACGACGCTCTTGACGGAGGAAGACGATCCCTTTGTCTTGAAGGTAGCCCTGACGGTGATCGCACAAGTACCAGCCCTGCCACTTTGGCGCGCCGACCCCGAGCGCCGGCGGCAGTGGACGGCGTATTTCCTGCCGTCGATCGAGGCACTCCACCTGAGCTCGCCCTCTCTGCCGGTCCGCCGATACGCGGCGATGACACGGGAGACCCTGTGGTGCCAAAGCGACGACCGCCGTCTGCAATGGCTGCAAGATTTGCAAGGACGGCTATCGCGCTGCCCCCCCGGCCGTTCCATCCGACTTCCTCGCCGATTGCTACAGGGTTGGGAGCAGGCCGAGATCGGCCGCCTCCTCGCCGTGGCCAGCCAGCAGGACTTCGGCCTGGACCTGGAAAAGACCTGGACGGGCTGGCGTCTCTGGCGCGGCCACGTGTTCCGCCGGCGCCTGTGGCGGATGCTGCACGAATTCCGTCATCCCTCGCCGGACAAACGGCAGGGCTTCCTGCACACCCTAGGCCGGGTCTTCCATGGTCATCGCCGCGCCCCGTCCGCCATTCTGGCCGAGCTGGCGGAAACCAAGGTGCCAGGCGAGCCGCTGCATTTCGCCAGCGAGGGCGGCTGGCGGCCTTATCTGCCGCTAGTGGACGAATTCCTCTCGGCGCTCGACCAGATATTCCCGGTTAAGCCGGTCTCGATCCACAGCGCCGAAGGTGTCACTGAAATTACTCCCCCACACACCATCATGGCCCGGCTGATGGCGGCGTTCAAATTGAGCTGGCGCTTCGAACGCTACGCCCACTTGCGCAACTGGCACGAGGACGGTCAGCAGACCCCCTCTGCCTACCTGCGCGCGATGACGGAACTGGGCTTCGCTATCCGCTTCCAGCCTTATGGCGACGCGCCCGACGCGCAGGTGCGCCGCTTCTTCCCCGCCGGCTTCGCCCTCACCGGCCTGGAGTTCGACTGGTGGCCGGGACTCAGGAACTACTTCTTCTCGGTATTCGAAAATACCTTGCCGGAGCTGATCCTGTTTACCGCCATGGCCCTGCTGGCGTTCCTGATCCGTCACCTTTACCTCAACCGGCAGATACACCAAGCGCGCGCCCGTCTTCCCCTGGTCATCGGCGGCTGGGGCACGCGCGGCAAATCGGGCACCGAGCGCATCAAGGCGGCGCTCTTCAATGCGCTCGGTTACAGCGTGGTGAGCAAGACCACGGGCTGCGAGGCGATGTTCCTGCATGGCCCGGCCTATGGGCAACTGCGCGAAATGTTCCTGTTCCGCCCTTACGACAAGGCCACCATCTGGGAACAACACAATGTCGTGCGGCTGGCGAGCAAGCTGGGCGGTGAGGTCTTCCTGTGGGAATGCATGGCGCTGACGCCGGCCTTCGTGCGCCTGCTGCAACGACGCTGGATGCGCGACGATTTCTCCACCATCACCAACACCTTTCCCGACCATGAGGACCTGCAGGGCCCGGCCGGCATCAACATCCCCGAGGTGATGACCAACTTCATTCCGGAGCAGGGGTATCTGTTCACCAGTGAAGAGCAGATGCGCCCCATACTGAGCGCCGCCGCGAGACCGATGGGGACGCCGCTGCGCGGTGTGGGCTGGATGGAGTCGGGACTGCTGGCGCCCGACGTTTTGGCCCGCTTCCCTTACCAGGAGCATCCTGACAACATCGCGCTGGTGCTGGCCCTGGCGGATGAGCTCGGCATACCACAGGATTTCGCCCTCAAGGAAATGGCCGACCGCGTCGTGCCGGACCTGGGTGTGCTCAAGGTCTATCCCACCGCGCCGCTCGCTACGCGAAGGCTGGAGTTTGTCAACGGCATGTCCGCCAACGAACGCTTCGGCTGCCTCGGCAACTGGCAGCGCACCGGCTTCGCCAGCCACGACATGGAGGCGGAGCCGGGCGTCATGCTGAGCGTGGTGGTCAACAACCGCGCCGACCGCATCGCCCGGTCGCGTGTGTTCGCCGGCATACTGGTGGAGGACATCAGCGCCGATCAGATCATGCTCATCGGTTCCAACCTGCATGGGCTGCAAGGCTATATACGCGAGTCGTGGCAAACCCACGCCGCCGGGCTGTCGCTGTGGCCGGCCGACGGTTCCACACCGGCGCAGGCGCTGGCTGGCATCGCCCGGCGCCGGCGCGTGGTGCACACGGCCACCCACGCCAGGGCAAGGCTGGCTGCCATGCTTGCTGGCTGTGGCATCGCCGGCACCGAAACTATTCTGGCGGCGTGGGACACACCGGCGGATTTGGCCGCAGCGATACGCGCCAGCGGCAGCGCTGAGGCAGACGCCATCATCGACTACGCCGAACGCGACCGGCTGAGCCTGACCGAGTATGCCGAGTTCGCGCAGCGCCTCTCAGCTCTGGATGCCGCCTCGGCGCGTGACGCCGCGCTCGACTCGGCCTTCCGGGAGCTTGTCTGGCGCTGGCTGGAACGGCGCCTCCTGGTTGTCGAGGACTACTACGCCAGCGGCAACCAGATCATAGACATCCTTTGCCACGCCACGCCACCGGGCTTCAAGAACCGCATCCAGGGCATCCAGAACATCAAGGGCACCGGCCTCGATTTCGTCTACCGCTGGCAGGCCTGGGATACCTGCCACCGCGCCTGCGCTCTGCTGCAAAGCCAGGAACCGGAGGTCGCCCGCCAGGGTCTGGCGACGCTCGCCTCGTTTCAGGAATTCGGGCTACTCTGCGAAGAGCATGTAAAAACCGTCATCGCCACGGTCAAGGCCGCGCCGCAGGCGCAGAACGAGCACTTTCAAAGCGAACTCAACATCATCGCTGCCCGTCTCGACCGCGCCATGCAGGAAGTCAGGGAGCAGATGACGGTGACCCGCGCCAGCGGCTGGCAGGAGAGACTGTTCGCCGGCATCGAGTCTTTTCTCGATGCCGGCGACGCCATCAAGCGGCGCAAGATTTCTAACCGGATTTATCAGGACCTGACCAACGAGCGGATCAGCTATGCCCGCGCCGCGCTCGAACTGCAAGCCCTCAACAAGCGGCAAAAGGGCGGCTGGCTGCTACAGGCCCTGCAACAATGGAAGCAGCGCCGGAGCAGCTAGCGCTCAGTCGCCGCTGGTGCCGCGCACGGTGACGCCAGACGCGGCGGCGAAGTCCAGCATCCGGTCGATGGCGTGTACCGCCTTGGCGCGGATGTCTTCGGGGATATGGATTTCGTTGGCGCCGGATTCCAGGACATGGGCCAGATTGCGCAGCCCGTTCATGGCCATCCACGGACAATGGGCGCAGGACACGCAGGTGGCGCCGCGGCCGCCGCTGGGCGCTTCCAATAACAGCTTGCCCGGCGCCGCCTCGCGCATCTTGTGGAAGATGCCGTTGTCGGTGGCGACGATGAAGGTCGGCTGCGGCAGGTCGCGCACGGCATTGATGAGCTGCGTGGTGGAGCCGACCACGTTGGCCAGGGCGATCACCTCGGCCGGCGATTCCGGGTGTACCAGCACGGCGGCCTCGGGGTGTTCCCGCTTGAGGGCGCGGATACCCTCGGCCTTGAATTTCTCATGCACCACGCAGGAGCCCTGCCAGAGGATCATGTCGGCGCCGGTGGCCTTCTGCACATAGTCGCCCAGGAAGCGATCGGGCGCCCAGAGTATCTTCTTGCCCTGTTCGTGTAGATATTTCACCACGGGCACGGCGATGCTGGAGGTGACCATCCAGTCGGCGCGCGCCTTCACCGCCGCCGAGGTGTTGGCATAGACCACCACGGTGCGTTCCGGATGCTGGTCGCAGAACTTGGCGAAGTCGTCGGCCGGACAGGACAGGTCGAGCGAGCACTCGGCCTTGATCTCCGGCATCAGGACGCGCTTTTCCGGGTTGAGTATCTTGGCCGTCTCGCCCATGAAACGCACGCCGGCGACGACCAGCGTCTTGGCGGCGGCGGCGTGGCCGAAGCGGGCCATCTCCAGTGAATCCGAGACGCAGCCACCGGTCTCGATGGCCAGGTCCTGCAAGTCGCCAGAGGTGTAATAGTGGGCCAGCAGGCAGGCGTCCTGGGCCTGCATCAGTCGTTTGATGCGGGTCTTCAGCCCGGCACGTTCGGCCGCATCGAGCTGCTCCTCGACCACCGGTGGCACGTCGGTGACCGGGCGGGCGGTGATGACGCGGTGTTCGGTCACGGCGATCAGGAGGTCTGGTGTTTCATGGCCAGCCAGGCCATGCGCAGGTAATGCAGCATGGACCACAGGGTCAGGAAGGCGGCGAGGTTGAGCAGCCAACCGCCGATCTGCTGGCTGTCAAGGCCGTACAGCGGGTCATGGAAGAGCAGAAGCACGATGGCGAGCATCTGCGCCGTGGTCTTGAGCTTGCCGATGAAGGACACGGCGACGCTGCCCGACTTGCCTTCTTTGGCCATCCACTCGCGCAGCGCGGAGATGGCGATCTCACGGCCGATAATAATTAGCGAGGCGGCGATGCCGGCCCGTTGCAGATCGACCAGCACGATCAGCGCCGCCGCCACCATCAACTTGTCGGCGACCGGGTCGAGGAAGGCGCCGAAGGCCGAGGTCTGATTGAGCCGTCGGGCCAGATAACCATCCAGCCAGTCGGTCGCCGCAGCCAAGGCGAAGATGCCGGTGGCGATGATATTGACCAGATGGGCCGGCAGCCAGCCATCGGGCAGGTAGAACGCCGCCACAAACAGCGGGATCAGCCAGATGCGCAGCCAGGTGAGGATATTGGGCAGATTGAAGGCCATGCGTCAGTGTAATGCCCGATACAGCTTTTCCGCCAGTGCCCGGCTCATGCCCTCAACCTGAGCGATCTCTTCGATGCCGGCCGACTGGATACCGCGCAGGCCGCCGAAGGTCTGCAACAGCCGCTGCCGGCGCTTGGGGCCGATCCCGGCGATATCCTCCAGGCTCGACGTGGTGCGCTTTTTGGCCCGCTGGGCGCGGTGGCCGGTGATGGCGAAACGGTGCGCCTCGTCGCGCACCTCCTGGATCAGGTGCAATGCCGGATGATCGGGCGGCAGGCGTAGCGGCGCTTTCTCGTCGGGCAGTACCAACTGCTCCAGGCCCGGCTTGCGCGCCTCGCCCTTGGCCACCCCGAGCATGGCGATCTGGCCGAGGCCCAGCTCGTTGAGCACCGCCAGTGCCACGTTGAGCTGGCCGCGGCCGCCATCGATGAGGAGCAGATCGGGTAGCTTGCCCTCGCCTTTGGCCAGCCTGGAGTAGCGCCGGGTCAAGGCTTCGCGCATGGCGTAGTAGTCATCACCCGGCGTCGGCGTGTCGATGTTGAAACGGCGATAGTCCGACGCCTTCATGCCGCCATTGTCATAGACCACGCAGGAGACCACGGTGGCCTCACCCTGGGTGTGGCTGACATCGAAGCACTCAATACGCTCGATGTCAGTCTCGCCGAGCGCTTCATTCAAGGCCGCCAACCGCTGCGCCTGGCCGGCGCGCTGGCCCTCGCGAGCGATCAGCGCCAGCTCGGCATTGTGTTCCGCCATGCGCAGCCAGTTGCGCCGTTCGCCGATCGGGTTGCCGACCACCTGAACCTTGTGCCCGGCGCACTCATTCAGCCAATCCGCCATGCCCTCGACCCTGGCGCCCAGCACCAGGACGGCCGGCGCCGGCAGGCCGGCATAGTGCTGAGACAGGAAGGCCTCCAGCACCAGGGCCGGCCCCGCCTGGTCGGCGTTGCTCGGGAAGTAGGCCTTGCCGCCCAGGTTGCGCCCGGCCCGGATCATCATCAGGTAAACGCAGGCAGCGCCGCCCTTCAGTGCCAGGCCGACCACGTCGGCATCCCGCGCGCCCCGGCTCTCGACAAACTGCTTCTCTCGCACCCGCGCCAGCGCCTGCACCTGGTCGCGATGCAGCGCCGCATCCTCGAAGCGCAGAGCGGCGGCGGCGGTCGCCATCTTGGCCATCAGGTCGGCCATCAACTTGTCATCTTTGCCTTGTAGAAACAGCATTGCGTTGGCTACGTCGCGGGCATAGTCCTCCCTGGCGATCAGGCCCGCGCACGGCCCGCTGCAACGCTTGATCTGGTGCAGGAGGCAGGGCCGCGAACGGTTGCCGAACACCGTGTCCTCGCAGGTTCTGAGGCGAAACACCTTTTGCAGGATATGCAGGCTTTCGCGCACCGCATAGGAATTGGGGAATGGCCCGAAGGCCTGATCGCGCGTGTCCGGCGTACCTCGGAAATAGGCCAGCCGAGGGAAGGCATGGCCGGTCAGCAGCAGCCAGGGATACGACTTGTCGTCGCGGAACAAGATGTTGTACTTGGGCGCCAGGCCCTTGATCAGGTTGTTCTCCAGCAGCAGCGCCTCGGATTCCGAGCGGGTGACGGTGATCTGGATGTCCCGGATATGCGCCACCATCAGCCGAATGCGCGGCGACTGGTCGGATTTCTGGAAATAGCTAGACACCCGCTTCTTCAGGTCGCGCGCCTTGCCCACATATAATATCTCGCCGGCCTCGCCCAGCATCCGGTAGACGCCGGGCAGATTGGGCAGCGAGGCGAGTATCGGCGCGGGGTCGAAGGGGAGTAGCGAGTCGGTCATGCGCCAAGGCTACTCGAATATCGCCATTAGGAGCCTATCGGACTTGAAGAATCGAAGCGAAGCGGGTCAAGCAGGCAAGCCGCAAAGCGGCTGCTCGCAAAAATCGGCTGAACGAGGACGGATTTCGACGATTTCGCCGGGCAATAGCCGTTCTATTGCCCAAGAAAGCGGCGGAATATGGACCGTTCCGACGGTGTTGCCGCCGATTTCCTTTAAGTCCGACAGGCTCCTAGGCTCAAGCGCCGCCATTTCGCTGCCGACTGGCCCGGTTTAGAATCCGCTTCATGGCCACCACCGCCCTGCCTGTCGCCGTGTCTTCCCAGACGCTGAAATTTGCCGTCATGGCCGTCATTTGGAGTCTGCTGGCTGGCCTGTCGCTGGCCTGGAACCTGAAACAGGTGGACGAGGCGATATTGGCAACGGCGACCGCCGCCGCCCGCGCCACTATCGACAAGGACATCGCTTTCCGCAAGTGGGGCGCCTCGCACGGCGGTGTCTATGTGCCGGTCACCGAGCGCACCCCGCCCAATCCCTATCTTCGCGTTCCCGGCAAGGTGGTCGTCACCACCGCCGGACTCAAGCTCACCCTGATGAATCCAGCCTACATGCTGCGTCAGTTGCAGCAGGACTTCCCCGGCGAAAGTGGCGCACGCTCGCGCATTACCAGCCTCAAGCCGATCAACCCGAACAATGCCCCGGACGTCTGGGAGGCGAAGGCATTACACAGCTTCGAGCAGGTGCTGAAGGAACGGGTGGCGGTGCAACAGATCGACGGCAAACCCTATGTCAGGCTGTTGCGGCCTTTCGTGGTGGCCGAGGAATGCCTCAAGTGTCACGAGCAGCAAGGCTACAGCGTGGGCGACCTGCGTGGCGGCATCGGCGTCAAACTGCCGCTGGAACCCTTTGCCGCAGTGGCACAAGCGCACAAGGTGCTGTTGATCGGCTCACACGGCGGCATATGGCTGTTTGGCCTGCTGGGGATGGGGTTCTGGTTCCGGCGCGAACGCAAGCGGGACATCGAATTGCGCCAGGCCTCAGCGCAGCTTCAGCACCAGGCGCACCACGACCCGCTTACCGGGCTGCCCAACCGGCTGCTGCTCGCCGACCGCATGGCGGTGGCGCTGGCCCAGGCCGCGCGCTCTGGGGGTAAGCTGGCGGTCTGTTATCTCGACCTCGATGGCTTCAAAGGGGTCAATGACAGCCATGGCCATGCCATCGGCGACCGCCTCCTGGGTGTTGTTGCCGAGCGGCTCGTCGACGCGGTGCGGGGCGGCGATACCGTGGCCCGGCTGGGCGGCGACGAGTTCACCCTGCTACTTGCGAACCTGGCCGACATGGTGGAATGCGAAGCCGCCTTGGCGCGGTTATTGCAGGCAGTGGCGCGGCCTGTTGTCATCGACACCGCCGATTTGATGATCACGGCCAGCATTGGCGTCACCCTTTTCCCCGATGACGGGGCGGACGCCGACACCCTGCTGCGCCATGCCGATCAGGCCCTGTATGCGGCCAAGGAGGCAGGGCGCAATCGCTACCATGTATTCGATCCGCGCTACGACCACGCCATGCGTGAGCGGCGCGCCTTCCTGGATCGGCTGGAAGCGGCCCTGGCCCAGGGCGAGTTTTGCCTCTACTACCAGCCCAAGGTGGATATGCGCGCCGGGACGGTGATCGGGGTCGAGGCACTGATCCGTTGGCGCCACCCGGAACGTGGCCTGGTTGAGCCTGCCGACTTTCTGCCGTCGATGGCCGGCGTCGATTTGGAAACCCAGCTCGGCGAATGGGTGATCGACCAAGCGCTCACCCAGATGGCCGCCTGGCGCGCCGCCGGCCTGGACCTGCCGGTTGCCGTCAACATCGCGCCGCCGCACCTGGCCCGCATCGACTTCGCCGAACGCCTCAAATGGCTGCTCGCCCGCCACCCGGACACGCCGACGAACCGGCTCGAACTGGAGGTGCTGGAGAGCGCGGCACTCGATGACATCGAACATGTCTCCCGCCTGATCGATGCCTGCCGGCGCCTTGGCGTAACGGTCGCGCTGGACGACTTCGGCACCGGCTATTCCTCCTTGACCTATCTCAAGCGCCTGCCCGCCGACCTCATCAAGATCGACCAGTCCTTCGTGCACGACATGCTGAGCGACGCGGACGATCTGGCTATCATTGAGGGCGTCATCGGCCTGGCCGAGGCTTTCCACATCAGCGTAATCGCCGAGGGTGTGGAAACCGCCGAGCAGGGCGTTGCGCTGATCCATTTGGGCTGTTCCCTGGGACAGGGTTATGGCATTGCCCGGCCCATGCCTGGAGAGGACCTGCCCGGCTGGGTCGCAACCTACCGGCCTGTGCCGTCGTGGCGGCAGGCGCCTGCCACCTGGTCGCGGGACGACGCCGTGCTACTCGGCGCCGAGATGGATCACCGCATCTGGGTCGAAAACCTGCAAGCCTGTCTTGACAGTGTCGCGGCAGAGAAAATCGAGCCGCCGCCCATGGACCCGCGTCTGTGCCGCTTCGGACGCTGGTATCACGGGCCCGGCCGGCTGCATTACGGCAGCCTCGATGAATTCCAGGTCATCGACCCCCTACACCGGCAAATCCACGCCTTGGGTGAGGAGATCGGCGGCCTTTGCTACAGCGGACGGAATGGCGAGGCCCGAGCTCGCATGGCCGAGCTGACGGCGCTGCGGGACCAGCTCATCGGCCGCTTGCACAACCTGGCCAAGACCATCCAGACATGAGCCTGATCTATCTATTGGACCTGTGCGCGGTCGCGGTGTGCGCAGTCACCGCGACGTTGGAGGCGCGGCGGCGCGAACTCGATCTGTTCGGCGTCGTGGTCATCGCGATCATTGCCGGGATCGGCGGCGGCACCGTGCGTGACATCTTGCTCGGCCGGCTACCGGTCTATTGGATACATGATCCGATCTATGTGATCGTCGGCATGGTCGCCGCCATGCTCGCCTTCTTCCTCGAACGCCGGTTGGCGATCCCCATGGATTTCTTTCTGCTGCCGGATGCCATCGGCCTGGCCCTGTTTACCGTGATCGGCGTCAGCATCGCCCTGGGGGCGAATGTCCATTGGTTTATCGCCGCGCTCATGGGCGTCGTCACCGGGGTGTTTGGCGGCGTCATCCGCGACATACTGTGCAACGAGGTGCCGTTGATTTTTCGTACCGACATCTACGCCACCGCCTCGCTGCTGGGCGCCTTTCTGCTCATCGCTCTGGATCGCCTCGGCATGGCCCACGACCCGGCCCTGATGGCGGCCATGGCCATGGTGGTGGCCATACGCTTGGCGGCGATCCGCTGGCATATCCACCTGCCGCGTATGCGGCCTTATGGGTCTTAGTGTAGTGTTGCACGCTGTTTGGCGCCTATGCGAACAATGAAAGTCCAATGCGTCGGACGCAGGTCGGGATGAATCCCGACTACAAGGGCTTGCATATAAGCGCTCCGAAGAGAGCAACATTACACTAGCCCGTACCGACGATATGCACCACCCGTTGAGGGAACGGTATTTCAATGCCTTGCTGCTGGAAACCTTCCCAGATCGCCCAGTTCAGAGCGGACACCAGGGCCATGTTGCCTTGCTCGGGGTGCTTGAACCAGACCACCAGTTTCAGGTTGATGCCGTTGTCGCCGAAGTCGGCCAGGCGGACCTCCGGCCCTGGCTCCGCCAGCACCTCAGGGTTGCGCCGCGCGGCATCGAGCATGATGGCCTCGGCCTTTCTGAGGTCGGTGTCATAGGCCACCTGGATCGGGATACCGACCCTGTTATCCGGGTTGCTGAGGCTGTGGTTGGTCACGGCGGAGGTGACCAGGGTCTCGTTGGGGAAGAGGGTTTCGCTGCCGTCCAGCTCCTTGATGACGGTGTAACGGGTAGCGATCTCGCGGACCTCGCCGTAGCGATCGTTGACGGTCACCATGTCGCCGATGCGGATGGAGTTTTCCAGCAGCAGGGTAAAGCCGGAGACGTAGTTGCTGGCGATCTTTTGCAGGCCGAGGCCGATGCCGACGCCCAAGGCGCCGCCGAATACCGAGAGCACGGTGATGTCGATGCCGACCTGGGGTAGGGCGATGAGCACCGCGATCAAGGCCAGTAGGGTACGGACGATCTTGCCCAGCGCCGCCTTGTGGTTGAGGTCGAGGTGGCTGGTGGTAATCAGCCGGCTTTCGAGCAGACGGCCCAGCGAGAGGGCGACGACCAGGGTGACGGCGATCGAGACCAGACCGAGCAGGGCGGTGTAGAGCGAGATGTGTTGCTTACCGATCGTCAGACCGATGTCGTCGAGGGTCTCGACCACCGGGCCGAGATAACCGGCGATATGAATGGCCACGACGCCCCAGACCAGCCAGGCGATGGTCCGCTCGGCACTACGCAATCCGGGGCCGGGGTTGAGCAAGACGCGCAGGAAGAAAAAGACGAGCTGGATGATGAACAGCGAGAGCAGCAATGGCACGGCCAGGTTGAGCAGGTGGGTGCTTTCCCAGCGCGCCAGGATGGGGCGGGCGACCAGGACCAGCAGCAGCGCGATCAGCGGCAGCAGAAACCGCTTCCATCCCTTGCCATGCCAGATATCTCGGGTCTTTCCGGATTGGTTGAGCTCGATCCTGCGTGCGGCCAGCCAGGCCAGACCGAGGGCAACCAGCAGCACGGTGAGTTGGCCGAGCAGGACGGTGTTGGATAGATCGGCGAGCAGGTTTGCAACCAGGCTTTGGTCGTGAGTAGCGGTCATGGTCGTAGCGGTAGCGAGTGGCTGCGGTGGCGCCGCCAGTTGGCGGCATAGGCCTCGGCCAGCAATGGGTTAGCGCGCAGGATAAGCAGATTTTCGGCGTTGCGATACTGGGCTGCCGTGGTGAAGTTGAACGAGCCGGTGATGACGGTGACGCCAGGTTGGCCGTTGTCGACGATCATGACCTTGTTGTGCGCGGCGGCGTGTTCGCCGTCCACAAAGACGCTGACGCCGTGCGCGGCCAGATAAGCCACTTTGGAGGTTGCGATGTTGCGGTCCTGTTCGCGGTCGGCGATGACCTGGACATCGACGCCGCGTTGCCGGGCGGCGACCAGGGCATTGGCGATGGCTTGGTGGGTCAGGCTGTAGGCCTGGACCAGTATTTGCGTCTTGGCCTGGCGGATGACCGTTGTCACCAGCGCGCCGGCGTCGTCGCCTGGAGTAAAGGCAATCTGGGCGCTGCCTTGCAGGGTAAATTCAAGCGGTGGCGAGGCGCGGGCGGGGGCCGCCAGCAACACCACGCAGAGCGCCAATGTGAGAACGACGGCAGCGGCAATGCTCTGCCGTCGGGTCGCGGCTACCGCCGCTCTTACTCGCATCGTTCCAGCACCGCTGCGAAGAAACCATCGGTGCCGTGTTTTTCTGGGTCCAAGCGCAGATAGTCGCCCATCTCCAGGGCGACGCCCTGTTCGGCCAGGACCGCAGCGGCGGGCTTGAGGGCAAAATCCGGATGGCCGGCCAGAAAGTTCTCGACGACAGCCTCGTTCTCTTCCGGCAGCAGGCTACAGGTGGCATAGACCAGGCGGCCGCCGGTTTTAACCAGTCGTGCTGCGGAGGCCAGGATGGCGGCCTGTTTGGCGGTCAGCGCCAGCACCGATTCCGGGGTCTGTTGCCATTTCAGATAAGGGTTGCGGCGCAGGGTGCCAAGGCCGGAGCAGGGTGCGTCGACCAGCACCCGATCGAACTTGCCGGCCAGTCGCTTCACCTTGATGTCGTTCTCATTGGCGATCAGTTGCGGCTGGACATTGGATAGTTGCGAGCGCGCCAGTCTGGGTTTCAGATTGGCCAGCCGCTTCTCGGCCACGTCGAAGGCGTAGAGGCGCCCTGTGTTCTTCATCATGGCGCCGAGCGCCAGGGTCTTGCCGCCGGCACCGGCGCAGAAGTCGCAGACCATTTCGCCGCGTCGCGCGCCGGTGAGCAGGGCCAGCAACTGGCTGCCTTCGTCCTGTACTTCGATCACGCCTTCCAGAAACAGGGCATTCTTATTTAGGGCCGGCTTGCCCTTGAGACGCAGACCCCAGGGCGACCAGGGCGTCGGCGCGCCTTCGATATCATCGTTCATCAGGTTGGTCAGCGCGGCCTCGCGGCTCATCCGGCTGACCCTGAGATCGAGCGGCGCGGGGCGACCCAGCGCGGCCATCAGTGCTTCGATCCGGTCGCCATATTGGCCGGCCAGGCGTTCGTACAGCCAGTCCGGCAGGTCGAGCCGGATGGCCGGCGAGGCATCGTCCAGACGGGCGGCCTTGATCGCCTTCAGCCATGCCATTTCGTCCTTGGCGACGATGGCCTCGAATTCGCGCAGGGTGTGGCCGCCATGGCGGGCCAGCCAGGCCAGCAGCAGGGTACGGGGCGCGACCGAGGCGGTGACCTGTTCCAGGCTGCGCAAACGGCGGATCACACCGTAGACCGCTTCGGCGATGAAGGTGCGGTCGCGGCCGCCCAGCTTCGGCCGGCTGCGGAAGAACGCCGATAACGCGACATCGGCCGGCTGCGCAAAGGTCAGCAGATCGGTAAGGGCGGCGGCGGCGGCATCGAGTAGGGCAGGTGTCATGGTTGGCGGCGAATCAAAGATCGTGAGGGAGGGAGGTTAAACCGTCTTGGCCGCCTGAGTCAGCACGAACCGGGCGAAGGCGTCGGCGGCCACCGAGAAGTGCTTGTTGCGGCGGTGTACCAGGTGCCATTGGCGGCGGATCGGGAAGCCCTCCACATTCAGAATAACGAGCCGGCGGGCGGCCAGCTCCTGGGTTACGGCATGGCGCGACACCACGCTCAGGCCCAGACCGGCCTCGACCGCCTGCTTGATGGCCTCGTTCTTGTTCATCTCCATGGCCACGCGCAGGGCCATCCCGTGTGCCTGGAAGAATGCCTCGGTGGCGCCACGAGTGCCTGAACCGGGTTCGCGAGCGACGAAATCCGCCTCGGCGATGCGGGCCAAGGCGATATTTTTGCGCTTTGCCAACGGATGGTCGAACGGTGCGATTACCACCAGCGGGTTCTCCATGAAAGGTGTGGACTCAAGGTCATGACCCTCTGGCGCCTGGCCCATCAAGGCCAGGTCCACTTCATTGTTGGCCAGTTGCGCCAGCAAGGCTTCTCGATTGACCACGTTGAGGGTGATGCGTACCTCGGGGTGTTCCTGGCGGAAGCGGCTAATCAGACCGATGGCGAAATAGCTCACCGTACTGACCACGCCGACGGTGAGCGCGCCCTGCTTCAAACCGCGCAGATCGTTCAGGGTGTCCTCCAGGTCAACCAGTTGTTGGGCGATGGCCTGGCCGGCCCGCAGTACCTCGCGGCCGACACCGGTCAGAAAAATCTTCTTGCCCAGTTGTTCAAATAACGCTTGGCCTACCGTGGCTTCGAGCTGTTTGATCTGCATCGATACGCCGGGCTGGGATAGATGCAACTCCGCCGCCGCGCGCGAAAATGACAGATGGCGGGCCGCAGATTCGAATACCTGGAGTTGGCGCAGGGTGACATGCAACATGGTTTAATCATAATGGATTACTTATTTTTTGCATAAAAAATCGTGAATATTGCTTATGGAACGGCGCGGTTATAGTGCATTCCAGTTACCCGCATGGAAACTTGGCAATCCCGGTTTTCCGCGAATTTAATGACCGTCCGACAAGGAGCAGAGCATGGATCAGTCCGCCCGTTATTCCGATCTTTCCCTGAAAGAAGAAGACCTCATCAAGGGTGGCCGCCACATCCTGGTGGCCTACAAGATGAAGCCCAAGACCGGCCTCGGCTATCTCGAAGCCGCCGCCCACTTCGCTGCCGAGTCCTCGACCGGCACCAATGTCGAGGTTTCCACCACCGACGATTTCACCAAGGGCGTCGATGCGCTGGTCTATCACATCGACGAGGCCACCGAGGACATGCGCATCGCCTATCCTCTGGAACTGTTCGACCGCAACGTTATCGACGGCCGCTTCATGATGGTCTCCTTTCTCACCCTGACCATCGGCAACAACCAGGGCATGGGCGACATCGCCTACGCCAAGATGATCGATTTCTGGGTGCCGCCCGAAGTGGTGCGCCAGTTCGATGGTCCGGCCACCAACATCGAAGAGTTGTGGCGCATCCTTGGTCGCCCGGTCAAGGATGGCGGCTACATCGCCGGCACCATCATCAAGCCCAAGCTCGGTCTGCGTCCCGAGCCCTTCGCGGCAGCGGCCTATCAGTTCTGGCTGGGCGGCGACTTCATCAAGAACGATGAGCCCCAGGGCAACCAGGTCTTCGCCCCGATCAAGAAGGTGCTGCCACTGGTCTATGACTCGATGAAGCGCGCCATGGACGAGACCGGTCAGGCCAAGCTGTTCTCCATGAACATCACCGCCGACGACCACTATGAAATGTGCGCCCGCGCCGACTTCGCGCTGGAAACCTTCGGCACCGACGCCAACAAACTGGCCTTTCTGGTTGACGGTTTCGTCGGCGGCCCCGGCATGATTACCACCGCCCGTCGCCAGTACCCCAATCAGTTCCTGCACTACCACCGCGCCGGCCACGGCATGATTACCTCGCCCTCCGCACAGCGCGGCTACACGGCCTTCATCCTGGCCAAGATGGCGCGTCTGCAAGGCGCCTCCGGCATCCACGTCGGCACCATGGGCTACGGCAAGATGGAAGGCGCCGGCGACGACAAGGTCATCGCCTACATGATCGAACGCGACGAGTGCCAGGGTCCGGTCTACTTCCAGAAGTGGGACGGCATCAAGGCCACCACGCCAATCATCTCCGGCGGCATGAACGCGCTGCGCCTGCCTGGCTTCTTCGAGAACCTCGGCCATGGCAACGTCATCAACACCGCCGGTGGCGGCGCCTATGGCCACATCGATTCGCCGGCCGCCGGTGCAAAATCGTTGCGTCAGGCCTATGACTGCTGGAAGGCGGGCGCCGACCCGATCCAGTGGGCCAAGGAGCACAAGGAATTCGCGCGCGCCTTCGAGTCCTTCCCTGGTGATGCCGACAAGCTGTTCCCGGGCTGGCGTGACAAGCTGGGCGTGCACAAATAAGTCGCACACCGCCGCTGCAATGTAAGTAGCGAAACGCCCCCGGTTCGCTGGGGGCGTTTTTTATTGAAAGGAGCGGCTCATGGCCGATAAAGCGCAATACAAGGTTCACCAGGAACCCTACTACCAACCCCAGGGCAACGAGGTCGCGTTGTACCAGGCCGCCTATCGAAACCGCCTGCCGGTGATGGTGAAAGGCCCCACTGGTTGCGGCAAATCGCGTTTTATCGAATACATGGCCTGGAAGCTCGACCGCCCGCTGATTACTGTCGCCTGCAACGAGGACATGACCGCTTCCGATCTAGTCGGTCGTTACCTGCTCGATGCCAACGGCACCCGCTGGCTGGACGGCCCGCTCACCACCGCCGCTCGCATCGGCGCGATTTGTTATCTGGATGAAATCGTCGAGGCGCGTCAGGACACCACAGTGGTGATCCACCCACTCACCGACCACCGCCGCACCTTGCCGCTCGACAAGAAGGGCGAGCTGCTCCAGGCGCATCCCGACTTTCAGTTGGTAATCTCATACAACCCCGGCTACCAGTCGCTGATGAAGGACCTGAAACAGTCCACCAAGCAGCGCTTCACCGGCTTCGATTTCGACTACCCCGCGCCAGAACTGGAAACGGCCATTCTCGCCCAGGAAACCGGACTTGCCGAAGGCACGGCCGCCAAGCTGGTGAAGATTGGCCAGACCGCCCGCAACCTGAAGGGCCACGGTCTCGACGAGGGCATCTCTACCCGGCTGCTGGTCTACGCCGCGATGCTCATAAAGGATGGCGTTGACCCGCTCGACGCCTGCCGCATGGCGCTGGTGCGCCCCATCACCGATGACGCTGACATTCGCGCGACGCTCGACCACGCCATCGACGCGGTGTTCAGCCAGTAGCCGGTAGCTTGTAGCCGAAACACGGCGTGCCACCGGCGCACGACAAGCTACCTCCTACAGACTACACGCTACAGGCCAAGAAAATGACCGATACCGCCTACCAGCACCCGTTGATGCAAGCCTACTGGGCGCAGCTCGACACCCGCTTTGTCGAGGTCGAAGCGGTGTTCGAGGATGTCATGGCAGAAGCACTGGCCATCCTCAGCCATGAGGACATCTACCACTATCTCGACGCCGCCCGCCTCATCGGCAAGCTGGGGCGTGGCGTCGAGCCGATGCTGGCGTTCATGGAGGAATGGCCCTCCGTGGTCAGGACGCTGGCTGAGGAGGCGGCGCTGCCGGAGGTCATGGCCTTGGTCATGAAGATGCAGAAGTCGCCCAACAGCCGCGCCATTACGCCATTCCTGCAAACCCTGGCGGCCGTGGCGCGTACCTTGCAATCGCGCGAACAGCTTGGCCATTACCTTGACATTGCGCTGGACTTCATGGTGCGCACCACCGGCTCTATTCACGGCCACCACACCACCTTCCCCAGTCCCGGACTGCCTGACTTTTTCGCCCAGGCGCCCTTCCTGCTTACCCAGCTCAGCCTGGCCGGGTTGAAGAACTGGGTGGACTATGGCATCCGCAACTATGGCAACCACCCCGAGCGGCAGAAGGACTACTTCAACGTCCAGTCCGCTGACAGTCGCGCTGTGCTGCAACGCGAACGGCATGGAACCTTGCTGGCGGACGTGGAGCGCAAGCTGGATATCTATCTGCGCGCCCTGTGGCGGGACAGCGATCATCTGGTGCCATATTCGACCGCCTTCGACGCAATCCGCAAGCCGGTTCCCTACTATGACCAGCTTGGCATCCGTTTGCCCGACGTGTATGACGACGCGGGCGACATCTCCGGTCTCGACCGTTACCGCGCCGCGTTGGCCCACATGGTCGGCCACCGGCGCTGGTCCTCAGTGCAGATCGCCGACAACTGGAGTCCCTTCCAGCGCATGGCGGTAGAGTTCTTCGAGGACTGCCGAGTCGAGACCCTGCTGATCCGCGAATACCCCGGCCTGCGCCATATCTTTCTCGCGTTGCATCCCAAGCCCGTCGAAGGTGCTTGCGATCCGGAGACGACCTCTTGTCTACGCCACCGGCTGGCCATGCTGTCGCGCGCACTGCTCGATCCCGGTTACGGCTACGGCAATTCTGACCTCAACGATTTCGTCACCCGCTTCCGTGCCGTCATGGACGCGGGCGAATCGAGCACAGCGGAGATCGCCGCGCTGGCCCTCGCCTACGTTGCGAAAACCCGCCGCCAGAGCGACCAGTTCGCCAAGATTTACTTCGACGACACCGTGGTTGATTACCGCGACGATAATCGCCAGTTGTGGCGATTCATTGAGGCGGGTGACGAGGAAGATGCCGTTGACGAGGAGCGCAAGATCGAGCCGGGAGAAGAGGTCCACGGCCTGCCGCCGCGCCATTACCCTGAGTGGGATTACGCCAGCCAGACCTACCGGCCTGACTGGGTCAGTCTGTACGAGCACCTGCACCCGAGTGGCAATGCCGCCGACATCGATCTTTTGTTGGAAAAGCATGGCGCGCTCGCCAAGCGGCTGAAGAAGATGCTCGACCTCTTGAAGCCGCAGGACAAGGTGCGCATCCGCTACCAGGAAGAAGGCAGCGAACTCGATCTCGACGTTGCCATCCGTTCGCTCATCGACTTCAAGGGCGGCGCCACGCCGGACCCGCGCATCAACATGAGCCACCGCACCGATGGTCGCGACATCGCCGTCATGCTGCTGCTGGATCTGTCGGAATCGCTCAACGAAAAGGCGGCGGGCAGCGACCAAACCATACTCGAATTGAGCCAGGAGGCCGTCACGCTGCTGGCCTGGGCGGTGGAACAACTGGGCGATGCCTTCGCCATCGCCGGCTTCCATTCCAACACCCGCCACGATGTGCGCTACCTGCACATCAAGGGCTACGGCGAACACTGGAACGCGGACGTCAAGGCGCGCCTGGCCGCCATGCAGGCCGGTTGGTCCACCCGCATGGGCGCGGCGATGCGTAACGCCGGCCACTATCTGGAAGCCCGTCAGGCCGACAAGAGACTATTGCTCATCCTCACCGACGGCCAGCCCTCCGATGTTGATGTCCAGGACGAACGCCTGCTCATCGAAGACGCCCGCCAGGCGGTCAAGGAACTCGACCGCGATGGCATCTTCAGTTATTGCATCAGCCTCGACCCGAAGGCCGACGACTATGTCAGCACCATCTTCGGCCGTCAGTACACGGTCATCGACAACATCGAGCGGTTGCCGGAAAAGCTTCCCGAGCTATTCATGGCGCTCACGAAGTGATCGCCATGATCGGTCAGTGGCATCTAGTGTAGTGTTGCCCGTTGTTTGGCAGATATGCGAACAAGGGAAGACCAATGCATCGGACGTAGGTCGGGATTCATCCCGACAACCCGGCCCATGGAACCCGCGTCGTCGGGATGAATCCCGACCTACAAAACCCCGCTGACATGCCCGGCTTGTCGGGTTGAATCCCGACAAGGGCTTACATATAAGCATTCCAAAGAGTGCGACACTACACTAGGAACTAGGCCGCCGGCTCAGTTTTCGGCTTTTGCCTGTTTCCCGACCGAGCTGGCATCGTAGACCCAGTGCCTCTTCCAGGCCGCCAGGACCATGTTGGGATATTCGGCCTGGCCCAGGCTACCGTTATAGCGCCCGAGCGCACGGAACAGGTCGCCGCGTTCGATGTCGAGGTAGTGGCGCAGTATGGTGCAGCCGTAGCGCAGATTGGTCCGTAGATGGAACAGATCCTGCCCGGGGGCACCGATCTGCTTGACCCAGAAGGGCATCACCTGCATGTAGCCGTGGGCGCCGACCGTCGAGACGGCGTATTTGCGGAAACCGCTTTCCACCTCGATCAGGCCCATCACCAGTTCCGGGTCGAGACCGGCGCGGCTGGCCTCGTAATAGACCGTGGCTAGCAGGTCTTCACGGTAATCCCGATCGGGGATATTGCGGGTCAGCCGGCGGGACATTTCCGCCAGCCAGGTCTTCACCGCTGGTTTCTCGGTCAGCCGGGTTTCCGCCGCCTGGTCCGATATCGCCTTGGACATGGCGGCCTGGACGCTAGCCGATAGCGGCTCATACTGCTGCGCCCCGGCCAGGGCCGAGCCCGTGCCGAACAGCACCAGCCAGATCAGGTCTTTTAGCTTCGACATGCCTTGATGCGTTCCTCGATAAATTGCGCCGCACCGGCCTGGGCGATCTTGCTCGCGGCGGCGTCGGCGCGGGCCAGATATTCCAGTTGGCCCTCCTTTAAACCGCGCTCGCTGACCACCAGGCGGTGGCTGATGCCGATCAGTTCCATGTCGGCCAACAACACCCCCGGCCGCTCGTCGCGGTCGTCCAGCAGGACGTCGATGCCGGCGCTAACCATCTGATTATAGAGCGCATCGGCGGTTTCCCGGACCTGCGCGTTGCGCTGGTAGCCAAGCGGCACGATGACCAGCTCGAACGGCGCGATGGCCTGCGGGAAACGGATACCGCGCTCATCGTTGCCTTGCTCGATGGCGGCGGCGACGATGCGGGAGACGCCGATGCCGTAGCAGCCCATGATTACAGTGCGCGCCTGGCCCAGTTCGTCGAGTACCGTGGCGCCCAGTGCCTCGGAATACTTGGCGCCCAGCTTGAAGATGTGGCCGACCTCGATGCCGCGACATAGGCCCAGCGCGCCTTTGCCGTCCGGGCTGGGGTCGCCTTCGACGACGTTGCGGAGGTCGGCCACGAGGTCAGGCTCGGGCAGGTCGCGACCCCAGTTGATGCCGGCAAGGTGATATTTCGGACGGTTAGCCCCGCAGACAAAGTCGGCCATCGCCGCCACGGTGCGGTCGGCAATCACGCGAATCCGGCCACGGTCGAGGCCGACCGGGCCGAGGAAGCCGGGCGGGCAGTTGAAATGGGCGCGAATCTCATCTTCCGTGGCGAAGCGGAATGCGGCCAGGCCGGCGAGCTTGGCGGTCTTGACCTCGTTCAGGGTGTGGTCGCCGCGGATCAACAGGCAGGTAAGTTTTTCCTCGGCCATGACGGCGATCAGCTTGACCGTCTTTTGCAAGGGAATGCCGAGCAGGGCAGCGACTGCCTCGCAGGTTGTCTGCTTGGGCGTGTCGACGTCGCGCATGACTTCGCTGGCGGCCGGTCGTGCGGCGGTGGGCGCCAGCGCCTCGGCCATCTCGATGTTGGCGGCGTAGTCGGAGGCCGGGCAGAAGGCGATGGCGTCCTCGCCGCTATCGGCCAGGACATGGAATTCGTGCGAGCCGCTGCCGCCGATGGCACCGGTGTCGGCGGCGACGGCGCGAAACTTCAGCCCCAGGCGGGTGAAGATGCGGGAATAGGCGGCGTGCATGGCCCGGTAGGTTGCATCCAGACTGGCCTCGTCCAGGTGGAAGGAATAGGCGTCTTTCATCAGGAATTCGCGCGCCCGCATCACCCCGAAGCGGGGCCGGATTTCGTCGCGGAACTTGGTCTGGACCTGGTAGAAGGTGACCGGCAGTTGTTTGTAGCTCTTCAATTCCTTGCGCGCCAGGTCGGTGATGACCTCTTCGTGGGTTGGACCGAAGCAGAAATCGCGGCCATGACGGTCCTTGATCTTCAGCATCTGCGGCCCGAACACCGCCCAGCGGCCCGATTCCTGCCACAACTCGGCCGGCTGCACGGCGGGCATCAATAACTCGATGGCGCCAGCCCGGTTCATCTCCTCGCGGACGATGGCCTCGACCTTGCGCAGGCAGCGCAGACCCAGCGGCATCCAGGTATACAGACCGGCGCCCAGGCGTTTGATGAGACCGGCGCGCAACATCAGCTTGTGCGAGATCAGTTCCGCCTCGGCCGGGGCCTCCTTGCTGGTGGAGAGGAAAAATTGCGAAGTGCGCATGGTAGGCTAGCGAAATTATCGAAAGGTTGATTTTACCTAAATGCGCCTCTTTGCAAGACAACGACGGCAATCCGATTTCGAGCCGGTCGAGATCAGCGAGAAAAAAGGTATCCGTTATCTGCACCTGGGCGGCCCAGCCATCCAGAGCGCCATGCGGATCAAGGAACCGTATGCCCTGGAGCTGGAATATACCCGGGCCATGATGGCCTTTTTGCTGTTCAACCCGGCGCCCAGCCGGATCGCCCTGATCGGCCTGGGTGGCGCCTCTGTGGCCAAGTTTATCCATTGCAACCTGGCCGATTCCAGTCTGACCGCGTTGGAGATCAATCCGGAAGTGGTAACCGCCGCGCGGAGTTTTTTCCTGCTGCCGCCGGACGACGAGCGTTTGCGGGTTGTCGTAGGCGATGGCGCCGAGTATGTACGCGAGCAGGATGGCGGCCTGGATACGCTGCTGGTGGATGGCTATGACGCCAACCGCATCGTTGAGGCGCTGGCCTCGCCGGATTTTTACGATGCCTGCCTGCGCGCCCTGGCGCCGGGCGGCGTGGCGGTGTTCAACCTGTGGGGTAGCGACCGGTTTTTCGACATCTATTTCGACCGGGTGGCGAAGGCCTTCGCAGACCGCACCCTGACCTTGCCGGCCGAAAAGAAGGGCAACATTCAACTACTCGCCTTCAAGCCGCCGTTACCCCACGCCGGGTTTGCCCATCTGGCGAACGAGGCTAGGGTGTTGGAAGCCCGGTTGGGCCTGGAGATGCCGGTGTTCGTCGAGCGGATGCGGCATTTCAACCTGGTCTCGGAGCGCGGTTTTGTGGTTTGACCGGCCAAGACCGACTTTGCAAGCCAGGCGAAGGATGCGAGAATTCAAACAGTTAATGATTTTCGGGGACGGCCATGATCGACAAGGATGGTTACCGGTCGAACGTGGGCATTGTCCTGTGCAATGCCCGCAATGAGGTCTTTTGGGGAAAACGGGTGCGTCAGAATTCCTGGCAGTTTCCCCAGGGTGGCATCAAGTACGGGGAAACCCCCGAACTGGCCATGTTTCGTGAATTGAATGAAGAAGTTGGCTTGCTGCCCGAGCATGTCCGAATACTGGGCCGGACGCGGCAATGGCTGCGTTACGATGTGCCCAGGGAATGGGTGCGACGGGAGTGGCGCAGCCATTATCGAGGCCAGAAGCAGATATGGTTCCTGCTACGTTTGACTGGCCGCGAATGCGACGTCTGTCTGCGGGCGACCAATCACCCCGAGTTCGACGCCTGGCGCTGGAACGGTTACTGGAATCCGGTTGACGCAGTGGTGAACTTCAAGCAGGAGGTCTACCGCAAGGCGTTGGAGGAACTCCGACAGTTTTTACAGGGCGATAGCCGGGTACACCATAGTCAGACATACGGCCATGGGCTTAGTGCCGAGAACGGGCGTTGATTCGCCCATCCGCCAAGGAGAAAAGAGGATCATGACTGCTACCTATCGCGTTTTACCGGTGGCGCCGTTGCAGCAAGGGGCGACCTTCGTGACGCCCAGGCAACAGGTTGCCGAGACGGTGACTATGGACCAGCCGGCCCTGTCGGTGATGACCGATTTCGCGCAGGTCACAGCCCATACCATCCTGCCGCTGGAGAGTATCGAAGCCGCGCGCACCCGCATGATCCATGTCGGCGTCCGCTCGTTGCTGGTGGCCGACGACCAGAACCGCATACTTGGCATCATCACCGCGTTCGACCTGAGCAGCGAACGACCGATGCGCATCATCCAGAACCAGGGCATACGCCATGCCGATGTGCTGGTGAAAGACATCATGACGCCGTGCGAACAACTGGAGGTTATCGCCATGGATGACTTGCGTCCGGCCAAGGTGGGCGACATCGTCGCCACCCTTCAGACACAGGGCCGTCAGCATGCCCTGGCGGTGGAGCGGCGGGCGGGCCAGAGCCCGGAGTTGCGCGGTTTGTTTTCCGCCTCTCAGATTGGCCGCCAGTTGGGCGCCACCATCCAGACTGTGCCGGTGGCCCACAACTTCGCAGAGATTGGCGAACATTTGAACAACTGATGGCGACGGCGTGCAGATTGGCTGCCCAAGCGCCCGATAATCGAGTAGACTTGTCAAGTATAGCTCCCTGGCCAGGCGGCCTTGATTAAGGCGAGTCCGCCCTCACTTGGCCATCACCCTTTTTTTGTTTATCGAGGTACGTTATGCCGGTTTCCGAACAGCAGGTCCAGACCGCTCTGAAAGAGCTGGTCGATCCCAATACCCAGAAGGATTTCATTACCTCCAAGTCGGCCAAGAACATCAAGGTGGAGGCCGGTAAGGTCACACTCGACGTGTCCTTACCCTATCCCGCGAAGATGGTCATGAACCAGATCAAGGCGCTGGTCGAAGACAAGATCAAGTCGATTCCCGGCGTGACGGCCGCCGAGGCCAATGTCTCCTGGAAGGTCAACGCCCATAGCGTGCAACGCGGCGTCAAGCTGATCCCCGGGGTCAAGAATATCATCGCCGTGGCCTCCGGCAAGGGCGGCGTCGGCAAGTCGACTACCGCCGTCAACCTGGCCCTGGCATTGGCCGCCGAAGGCGCTACCGTCGGGGTGCTGGACGCCGATATCTACGGCCCGTCGCAACCGACCATGCTGGGTATTACCGGCCGGCCGGAGTCGGCCGATGGCGAATCGCTGGAGCCGATGATCGGCCACGGCCTGCAAGCCATGTCGATCGGCTTCCTGATCGATGTCGATACCCCCATGGTCTGGCGCGGCCCGATGGTCACCCAGGCGCTGGAACAGTTGCTTAACCAGACCAAGTGGAAGGACATCGATTACCTGGTGGTCGACCTGCCGCCCGGCACCGGCGACATCCAGTTGACCCTGGCCCAGCGCGTGCCGGTGACTGGCGCGGTGATCGTCACCACGCCCCAGGACATCGCCCTGATCGACGCCCGCAAGGGCCTCAAGATGTTCGAGAAGGTGGGCGTGCCCATCCTCGGCGTGGTCGAGAACATGTCCCTGCACATCTGTTCCCAATGCGGTCATGAAGAGCCGATCTTCGGCACCGGCGGCGGCCAGAAGATGTGCAACGACTATGGTGTCGAGTTCCTTGGCGGCCTGCCGCTCGACATCCGTATCCGGGAAGAGACTGATGCCGGCAAGCCGACCGTGGTGGCCGAGCCGGAGTCGCGCATCGCCGAGATCTACCGCGCCATCGCCCGCCGGGTCGCGGTCAAGGTCGGCGACCTGGCCGTCGACCACAGCGCCAAGTTCCCCAGCATCGTGATTCAAAACACCTGATTTAGCTGGTAGCGGGTAGCGGGTAGCTAGTAGCATATCGACCGCGCCTCCGGGCGCGGCTTTGCTTTTTGCCATAAGCTACCGACTACTCGCTACAGGCTGCCTTTATATGTCTATCAAATCCGATCAGTGGATCCGCCGCATGGCGGCGGAGCAGGGCATGATCGAGCCGTTCGAGCCGGGCCAGGTGAAGTCGGCGAACGGACAGAAGATCGTCTCCTACGGCACCTCCAGCTACGGCTATGACGTGCGCTGCGCCAATGAATTTAAGCTGTTTACCAACATCAACAGCAGTATCGTCGATCCGAAGCACTTCGACCCGAATTCATTCGTCGAGGTGCAGGGCGAGTCCTGCATCATCCCGCCCAACTCCTTCGCCCTGGCGCGCACGGTCGAATATTTCCGCATCCCGCGCAACTGCCTGGTGGTCTGCCTGGGCAAGAGCACCTATGCTCGTTGCGGCATCATCGTCAACGTGACGCCGCTGGAGCCGGAGTGGGAGGGTCATGTGACCCTGGAGTTCTCCAACACCACGCCGCTGCCGGCGCGTATCTACGCCAACGAGGGAGTGGCTCAGATGCTGTTCTTCGAGTCCGATGAGGTGTGCGAGACCTCTTACCGCGACCGGGGCGGCAAATACCAGGGCCAGACCGGCGTCACGCTACCGAAAATTTAATTATTCGGCCGGACGCAGTTCGTATAATTCCGCGAGTAACTTAACCGTCCAGCGAGGACAGGCCATGCGCTTCCATTTTCCGGTCATTATCATCGACGAGGACTTCCGTTCCGAGAATGCCTCGGGTCTGGGCATCCGTGCCCTGGCCAAGGCACTGGAGGAGGAGAGCATGGAGGTGCTGGGGGTTACCAGTTATGGTGACCTGTCCTCCTTCGCCCAGCAGCAGAGTCGAGCCTCGGGCTTCATCCTGTCGGTCGACGACGAGGACTTTTCTTCCGGAGAGGCTGACGAGACCATCGCCGAGCTACGTTCCTTCGTTGAGGAAATTCGTTTTCGCAACGCCAATATCCCAATCTTTCTGTATGGCGAGACGCGCACCAGCCGGCATATCCCCAACGATGTACTGCGCGAGCTGCATGGCTTCATTCACATGTTCGAGGACACGCCGGAGTTCGTCGCCCGCCTGATCGTGCGCGAGACCAGAACCTATCTCGATTCGCTACCGCCACCGTTCTTCCGCGCGCTGGTGCACTACGCCGCCGACGGCTCCTATTCCTGGCATTGTCCCGGCCACTCGGGCGGCGTCGCCTTCCTCAAGTCGCCGGTCGGCCAGATGTTCCACCAGTTCTTCGGCGAGAACATGCTGCGCGCCGATGTCTGCAATGCGGTCGAGGAACTCGGTCAACTGCTCGACCATACCGGCCCGGTCGCCGCCTCGGAGCGGAACGCGGCGCGCATCTTTCACGCCGATTACCTGTTCTTCGTCACTAATGGCACCTCGACCTCGAACAAGATCGTCTGGCATTCCGCCGTGGCGCCGGGCGACGTGGTGGTGGTCGACCGCAACTGCCACAAGTCGGTGCTGCACGCCATCATCATGACCGGCGCTGTCCCGGTCTTCCTGATGCCAACCCGCAACCACTACGGCATCATCGGGCCGATCCCGAAGTCCGAGTTCGAGTGGAAAAACATCAAGAAGAAGATCGCCAATCATCCCTTTGCGGCCAAGGACGCCAAGCCGCGCGTGTTGACCATCACCCAGTCAACCTACGACGGCATCCTGTACAACGTGGAGGAGATCAAGGAGATGCTGGATGGCCGGATCGACACCCTGCACTTCGACGAGGCCTGGTTGCCGCACGCCACCTTCCACCCCTTCTACCGGGACATGCACGCCATCGGCGTTGATCGGCCGCGCTGCAAGACCTCGATGGTGTTCGCCACCCAGTCCACGCACAAGCTGCTGGCTGGTTTGAGCCAGGCATCGCAGATACTGGTGCAGGACTCGGAGACCCGCAGGCTCGACCTGGATGTCTTCAACGAGGCCTTTCTGATGCACACCTCGACCTCGCCGCAGTACGCCATCATCGCCTCATGCGATGTCGCGGCAGCGATGATGGAAGAGCCGGGCGGCCGGGCGTTGGTCGAGGAGTCCATCGCCGAGGCCCTGGACTTCCGCCGCGCCATGCGCAAGGTTGATGCCGAGCTGGGCAAGGATTGGTGGTTCAAGGTCTGGGGGCCCAAGGACTTATCGGAAGAAGGGATAGAAGAGCGCGAGGCTTGGATGCTCAAGGCCGGCGAGAAGTGGCATGGTTTCGGCAAGCTGGCGACCGGTTTCAATCTGCTCGACCCGATCAAGGCCACGGTCATCACCCCCGGCCTGGATGTCGACGGCGACTTTGCCGACTGGGGCATCCCGGCCGCCATCTTGACCAAGTATCTGGCCGAGCACGGCGTCATCGTCGAAAAGACCGGGCTTTATTCCTTCTTCATCATGTTCACCATCGGCATCACCAAGGGCCGCTGGAACACCATGGTGACCGAACTGCAGCAGTTCAAGGACGACTACGACCGCAACCAGCCATTGTGGCGGATCATGCCGGACTTCGTCGCCAAGCAGCCGCTGTACGAGCGGACCGGCCTGAAAGAGCTATGCGATAAGATACATGAAGTCTACAAGGCCCACGACGTGGCGCGGCTTACCACCGAGATGTACCTTTCCGACATGGTGCCGGCCATGCGCCCGGCCGACGCCTACGCCAGGATGGCGCACCGCGAGATCGACCGGGTCGAGATCGATGACCTCGAAGGCCGCATCACGTCCATCCTGCTGACGCCCTATCCGCCGGGCATCCCGCTGTTGATACCGGGCGAACGCTTCAACGCTACCATCGTCCGTTACCTCAAGTTCACCCGCGAGTTCAACGAGAAATTCCCTGGCTTCGAGACCGACGTGCATGGCCTGGTCAAGGACAAGTCCAGCGGCAGCACCCGCTACTATGTCGATTGCGTAACCTGATCCTGTTCGATGGCCTTGGCAGCGGCCAGGCCTTGGGCGATGGCGGTCGGCACGCTGGGCTGGATGCTGTCGGTAATGTCACCGGCGGCATAGATACCTGGCACGGTGGTCTGTTGGCGGCGATCAACATGAATATGACCGGAGGCGGTCAGCGTCGGCCGGATGGCGGGCTCGAAGACGTCCAGTAGGTCGTTGTTGGGCCGATAGCCATACATCACTAGTAACCAGTCGTAGCGTTCCTTCCGGTCAGGCCAAGCGGCCTTTATACCGTCGTCGTCCGCCGCCAAAGCCGTGGGCGCCTGGCCGCTGACCAATTCAATCCCCGTACACGCGTCACAGGCGCCCTGGAACTGTCTACGGGCGCTGAATCGGCTGCGCGCGGATACGGTCACGTGGTTGCCGCGCTCAGCCAGAAACAAGGCATGGTCCAGGGCATTGTCGCCGCCGCCCAGGACCAACACCCGGGCATTGCGCACCTCGTCACGAATACGGTCGTTGAGCGGTCCGATGACCACCCGGCGGGAGTGCCGGCCAAGGGCCTCCAGCTCCGGCGTGGCCCGAGGTCGGGAGCCAGTGGCCAGCACCAAGGCGGCGACCACCTGTTCGGATTCGCCTTCCGGGCCGGCAAGGCGCAGGTTAAAAGCCGTACCGGCCCGGGTTACGGCCAGTAGCCGCGTATTCATGAGGGTGGTGACGGGCAGGTCGAAGTAATGCCGGGCCAGTCGTTCGGTGATCTGGCAGCCGGTTTCGCCGGGGATGCCGAGCATCCACAGGTTAGGGTGGAAATTGGCCCGCTGGATGCCGCCGACCTGAGCGGCGCGTTCGATCACCACCGGCTCCAGTCCGAAGCTGAGCAGGGCGTTGGCGCAGGACATGCCGGCCGGCCCGGCGCCGATGACCGCGACCTTCATTTCCTGCGTCGGCGAGGTTCGTAATGGACCACGGCGCGCATGATCTCGGAATAGGGAAAGCGGCCGATCTCGCCGAAGCGCAGGCGGCCTTCAGCCACCGACAGGGCGACATCCGTGGTCGGCCCGGCCGGGTTTTCCAACGTCTCCGCCAGACCCAGGACGCCGCCGCACTGGACGCGGATTTCCTTGCCGAATGGCCAGGGTTGATTGGGCTCGGCATGAAGGGCGAAGCGGGCATTCTGGTGTAACTCGGCGTGAAAACGCTGACACAGGTCGCAGGCCGTCTGCTCGGTACAGCTTATGGCTTCCCGTTCCGCCAGGAGCAGGCGATGGGCCTTGTCGCAGACCACGCAACGCGACAGCAGCGCCCGCTCGAATGGGCAGATCAGGCCGATGGCCGACTCGCGGGCATCCTGGTAGGCGTCTTCGTTGTAGCCGGACATGGCCAGGTTAAAGCTCGGTTAGCCGGTCGATCTTGGCGGCGCAGATGAAGTCGCTCTCGGACAGGCCGCCGATGGCGTGGGTGATGTATTGGACCCGGCAGGTGTTGTAGCCGACCGCCAGGTCGGGGTGATGGCCTTGGCTGTGGGAGACCCAGGCCACGGCATTGACGAAGGTCATGGTCACATAGTGGTCGGGAAACTTGAAATCCTTGGCCAGCTTGCCGTCGACCGCCGCCCAGCCGTTCAGGCCTTTCAGCAGGGTCTCGATTTCGTGCGCGGACAGCGGCGGGATGCCGCCTTCGCAGGGTTTGCATTTGCCCTTGGCCAGATCGCAGAAGGTCTCGCTCATTGCCGGCCCCTCAGTAGTCGTCGCCGGCCAGCGAATCGCCAACCTCGCGTGGTTGGGACAGGATGTCCTCAGCCAGTAATTCGTTTTCGGCGAAGATCATCTTGATCTGAAGGCCGCTATTAGGGTCCAGGTCCTTGCGTAGCACATTGGCTTGGGCCTTGGCCTCCTTGAAGCTGGCGGCTTGGCCGCGCTTGTTCAGTATCTTCAGCGGGCCAATTTCGTAGATGAAGTAGGGCATCCGACAACTCCGTTAAATGTTGACAAGAATTGTCGGATAAAACGCCCGGCCAGGCAAGCCGTTTGGCGAGATCAGTTCAACTGCCCGTGGCAATGCTTGTACTTCTTGCCCGAACCGCAGGGGCAGGGGTCGTTGCGGCCGACCTTGGGTGATTGCCGCTCGATCGGTTGCGGCGGCGCGGTCTCTTCGATCGCTTCGTCTTCGCCGGCCAGGGCCTGGTCGAAGTCGGCATGGTGGTAATGGACGTTGCTCAGCTCCGGTTCCTGAGCCTCGACCGCCTCGACGTCTTCCTCGGCGCGGATCTGCACGGTCAGTGTGACCCGGGTCACTTCCCGGGCGACGGCGCTGAGCATGGTCTCGAACAGATCGAAGGCCTCGCGCTTGTATTCCTGCTTGGGGTTCTTAGCGGCATAACCGCGCAGATGGATGCCTTGGCGCAGGTGGTCCATGGCGGCCAGGTGCTCGCGCCAGTGGCCGTCCAGGGTTTGCAGCAGGATGGCGTGTTCGAACTGGTGCAGGTTGTCGCCGGCCACGACCTCCTTCTCGGCATAGGTGGCGCGGGCGGTGGCGATGATCTTGTCGCGCAGGCCATGCTCATCCAGCGTGTCGTCGCTGTCCAGCCAGTGCTGGATCGGGCATTGCAGCAGGTACTCGGAGGCCAATACCCGCTCCAGGCCGGCGACGTCCCATTGTTCGGCCATGCTGCCGGGTACGATATGTTCACTAATCAGGTCGTTCAGCACCTGACCGTGCATGTTCAGTATGCCGACCGCGATGTTGCTGGTCTCCAGCAACTCGTTGCGCTGGCTGTAGATGACGCGGCGCTGGTCGTTGGCGACGTCGTCGTATTCGAGCAGTTGCTTGCGGATGTCGAAGTTGCGTTGCTCGACCTTGCGCTGGGCCGATTCCAGGGAACGGTTGACCATGCCGTGTTCGATTGCCTCGCCCTCGGGCATTTTCAGGCGTTCCATGATCGCGCCCAGACGGTCGCCGCCAAAGATGCGCAGCAGCGAATCTTCCAGTGACAGATAGAAGCGCGATGAGCCGGGGTCGCCCTGGCGACCGGAACGGCCGCGCAACTGGTTGTCGACCCGACGCGACTCGTGCCGCTCGGTGCCGATGATGTGCAGGCCGCCGGCGGCCAGGACCACGTCGTGCAGCTTCTGCCAGTCAGCCTTGATAGTGGCCAGGCGGGCGGCCTTGTCGGTCTCGGTGAGGGCCGCGTCGTTCTCGTTTGCGTCGATCTCCTTGGCAATGCTGCCGCCCAGGACGATGTCGGTGCCACGGCCGGCCATGTTGGTGGCGATGGTGACGCCGCCGGGCAGGCCGGCCTGGGCGATCACCTGCGCTTCCTGGGCGTGCTGTTTGGCGTTCAGTACCTGGTGCGGCAGTCCGGCCTTTTTCAGTCGTTCGGACAGAAATTCGTTGATCTCGATCGAGGTGGTGCCGACCAGCACTGGCTGGCCGCGCTTATGGCAATCGGCGATGTCGGCGATGACCGCTTTCCATTTTTCGTCGCCAGTACGATAGACCAGGTCGTTCATGTCCTTGCGGATCATGGGTTGGTTGGTTGGGATGACCACCGTTTCCAGGCCGTATATTTCCTGGAACTCATAGGCCTCGGTGTCCGCCGTACCGGTCATGCCGGCCAGCTTTTTGTACATCCGGAAGTAGTTCTGGAAGGTGATCGAGGCCAGGGTCTGGTTTTCGCGCTGGATTTCGACGCCTTCCTTGGCTTCGACCGCCTGGTGCAGGCCGTCGGACCAGCGGCGGCCAGTCATCAGGCGGCCGGTGAATTCATCGACGATGACCACTTCGTTGTTCTGCACCACGTAATGCTGGTCGCGGTGGTACAGGACATGGGCACGCAGGGCGGCATAGACGTGGTGCATCAGGGTGATGTTGGCGGCGTCGTAGAGCGAACCGCCGGCGGGCAGCAGGCCCATCTCGCCGAGGATGGCCTCGACGCGCTCGTGGCCCCGTTCGGTCAGGGTCACCTGGTGGGTCTTCTCGTCCACCACATAGTCGGCGATGGCCGGTCGCTGGTCTTCCGGCTCGTCATCCTTGATGTCCCGCTCCTGGCGTTCCAGGCGGGGCGGCACCACATTAATGGCCTGGTACAGGGACACGTTGTCGTCGGCCTGACCGGAGATGATGAGCGGCGTCCGGGCCTCGTCGATCAGGATCGAGTCCACCTCGTCGACGATGGCGTAGTTGAGCGGTCGCTGCACGCGCTGGTCCGGGGCATAGACCATGTTGTCGCGCAGGTAGTCGAAACCGTATTCGTTGTTGGTGCCGTAGGTGATGTCAGCGGCGTAGGCGGCCTGTTTTTCTTCCTGCGGCTGTTGGGACTGGATGACCCCCACGGTCATGCCCAGGAAGCGGTAGATCTTGCCCATCCACTGGGCGTCGCGGGAGGCCAGGTAGTCGTTTACCGTCACCACGTGAACGCCCTTGCCGGGCAGCGCGTTCAGATAAATGGGCAGGGTCGCCATCAGGGTCTTGCCCTCGCCGGTCCGCATTTCGCCGATCTTGCCCTGATGCAGGGTGATGCCGCCGATCATCTGGACATCGTAATGACGCAGCCCCAGGGTCCGCTTGCTGGCTTCGCGCACCGCCGCGAAGGCCTCCGGCAACAATTGGTCCAGGGTCTCGCCCTTGGCCAGCCGAGCGCGAAACTCCGCCGTTTTGCCGAGCAACTCCTCGTGGCCAAGTTTTTCGAAGGCCGGTTCCAGGGCATTTATCTTGCTGACGATGGAGCGGTATTGTTTAAGTAGCCGCTCGTTGCGGCTGCCAAATATTTTCTTGAGTAGATCGACGAACATGAACGGTATAAACCACTTATTCAATTAGAAAAATTGCCGAATGTTACCATAGGAGCCCAACTCGGCTTTTTACATTTCCATGGCCTTCCAGCAGCCGCTTCGCCGCATCCGCGCCCTCATAGGCGAGGACCGAGGATTAGCCGTTCTATTGCCCGAGGCGGAACGCCTGCGGGAGATGAACCTGCGCCTTGGTCGCGCCCTGCCTCCGACCGTGGCCGACGCTTGCCATGTGGTCGCAGTGGCCAATGGCGAGGCCAGGGTGTTTTGCGCCAACGGCGCCGCTGCGTCCCGTCTGCGCAGCCTGGCGACCACGGCGGCCAAGGCACTGTCCAGTTCCGGCTGTCCGGTCGATCGTCTGCGAGTTCGGGTCGAGGCTGGCTGGAGCCGACCCGATCGGCCGGAAAAAAAGGCCTTGGGTCGGAGTGCCCTGTCGGCATGGGACGCACTCGACCGGGAATTGCCCGAGAGCGGACTCAAGGCCGCAGTCGAACGCCTGCTCAGTCATCAGCGCAAGCCCTGATCGCGTAAAATCGGACCATGATTCCAAGCGACAACCTCTTCCTGATCGGCCTCATGGGCGCTGGCAAGACCACGATCGGGCGGCTGCTGGCCAAGCACCGCAATCTGGCCTTCGCCGATTCCGATCACGAGATCGAAGTCCGCTGCGGGGTCTCAATTCCTACCATCTTCGAGATCGAAGGCGAGGCGGGGTTCCGGCGGCGCGAGGCGTGCGTGATCGACGAGCTGTCGCGGCGCCATGGCATCGTTCTGGGCACCGGCGGCGGCGCGATACTCGATCCGCTCAACCGTGACCGGCTCAAGGCGCGCGGCACGGTCATCTATTTGCGTTGCCATCCTCATGAGTTGTACCTGCGCACCCGGCACGACCGCAACCGGCCCCTGTTGCAAACGGATGATCCATTGGCCCGCTTGCAGGCGCTGTATGAGATGCGCCACCCGCTATATATGCAGACCGCCGACATCGTTCTCGATACCGGCCGGCAGAGCGTCCATTGCCTGGTGCGCAAACTGGAAGGTGTGTTGACCCTGGATGCCAGTCGCAAGACAGATGGCTTAGCTGCCCTCAGCGAGACAGAGAGGGCGGATGATTCACCGTCTTCCTGAGCAGATAAAGCAGCGCCAGCCAAGGCCATAAGGCGGCCAGATGGCGGGCTAGGCCGACCAGGTTGAGCGGGCTGCCGGAAGGCCACAATGGCGCCGGAACGAACAGCAGTCGGGCCAGGTCGGTGGCGATCAGTAAGGCGATAGCCACGCTTCGGCGGCGTCTGGAAACAGTGGGCAGGAGTAGTAGCCACAGCGCGACCACAAAGGCGGCTAGGGTCTCCGGCGATAGGATGCCGCCCATGACCTTAGGTTTTAGCAGCACGGCCCAGGCCAGCAGTTTGAGGCCGAGGACGCTGACCAGGAGCAGGAAGATGGCGCCGACATAGCGGCCTGGTCGCAGCAGGCAAGCGGTGAAGGCGCCGATGACGATCAGCTCCACGAGCATGGCGAAGAACCAGGGCGCGTCGAACAACTGAACACCGGCCGGCGCCGGGGCGACCGTATACAGGCGAATCGCTGGCCAGCCGACGCCGGGTTGCGGCACCAGGGCGAACTGGGTCACGGCCCAGAGCGCCAGCAACCAAAACCCCAAGGTGGTGTCGCCATGGTCCTGAAACCAGGTGCGGCGCCAATGATATAAGGCCTGTCCGGCGCGCAGCCAGCGGCTGTGATGCAGCGCCAGCAGAGCGCCGGTCAGGGCGCCCAGACTGTTGAGGAAGATGTCCAGGTTAGAGGCGATACGGCCCGGCAGCAGGACTTGCAGACCCTCCATGGCCAGGCTGAATAGCGCCCCGAACAGCAAGGTCGGCAGGATAGACAGGTTGCGGTGGCCAGGCTGGGACAGATTCAGCGCCAGCAGATAGCCGAGCGGCAGATAGGCCAGCAGGTTGGTGCTAACGTCGTTACGGGTAAAGTAGCGGGGCGGCGGCGCGAACAGAAAGTCGGCCGACCAACTCGAAAGCGGCCGCCAGCCGGCGAACGGATACAGGCTGCCTAAGCCGATGGCGATGACATAGGCGATCAAGACATATCGGAACGCGGCCGACTTATTTGCGAACATGGACGTAGTTGAAATGTGCCATCGGGTTTACGGCCTTGAGCCTGCCCATTTTTAAGGGAAAGCACAATGATTTTTGACGTATTCAATGGCGATGCCGATGGCCTCTGCGCCCTGCACCAACTTCGCCTGGCCGAGCCGGCCGAAGCCGCCTTGGTCACCGGGGTCAAGCGAGACATCGGCTTGCTGAAGCGCGTGACGGCCGAGGCTGGGGACCGGGTCACGGTCCTCGACATCACGGTGGAGAAGAACCTGGCCGCCTTGCAGTCGCTGCTCGCCAAGGGGGTGAAGGTGCGCTGGTTTGACCACCACAACCCCGGCGAGCTGCCGGTGCAGCCCGGCTTTGAGCCCCACATTGACACGGCGGCGGAGGTCTGCACCAGCCTGCTGGTGGATCGCTATCTCGCTGGCCGGTATCGGGCCTGGGCTGTGGCCGGGGCCTTCGGCGACAACCTGCACCAGGCCGCCCGGCGGGCCGCCGAGCCATTGCAATTGGCCCCGCCGCAACTCGCCGCCTTACAGGAGCTAGGCGAGTGCCTCAACTACAATGCCTATGGCGACAGTATCGACGACCTCTACTTTTCTCCCGCCGAGCTGTATCGACGCTTGCATGGCTACGCCGACCCATTTGCCTTCATTGCCGAGGCGCCGGAATTCGTCCGGCTCAGGGCGGGCTATGCCGAGGACATGCGGTTGGCCGAAGCAACTTGGCCCTACGTCGAGCGGTCCTCCGGCGCGGTATTCGTGCTGCCCCATGCCGCCTGGGCGCGGCGGGTCTCGGGCGTCTACGCCAATGCCCTGGCCCAGGCCCGTCCAGACCGGGCCCATGCCCTGCTGACGCCATTGGCCCAAGACCATTACCTAGTCAGCGTGCGCGCCCCAGTCAATAACCGGGTAGGCGCCGACAGCCTTTGCCAGCGCTTCGAGGGCGGTGGCGGGCGCAAGGCGGCGGCCGGGATCAACAACCTGCCGGAGGCACAACTCGACGCCTTCGTGCAAGCCTTCTACGAGACCTATCCGGGTTAATTCAAGGGCCGGGTCCAGGGTTGGATTTCTTGTCTGGAAGTCTGCAAAGAACCTGAAGCCGTCGTAGAAATTCGCTCAACCGAACTCACCCTTTGCACCCGGTGCAGCCATTGGTCGCGTCAATGGTCTAACGGCAGGTAACCGAGTGCAGCAGACCCCCATTGCGCGTACTCACGGACAAGTGCTCGGCCTAAGCGGCCCTTTGTTCAGCACGGAAAATACGTCTGCTATAGGCTTCTGACCGGTCGATCGTGGATCAATCAACGTGCAAGCTCATGAGTGCGCCACTTGCGGCGCGTCCCCTGGAGCGCAGGGTTGGGCATGAAGCTTGAGACCCAGAGCGCCCATTACCTTCAAGATGGTGTCGAATGCCTTTTACGGCAAACCGTCAGCGGGCCGTGCGGCGGGCCGACAGCCGTTCCAGATAGAGGTAGATCACCGGGGTGATGTACAGGGTGAGGAACTGCGATACGACCAGGCCGCCGACTACCGCCAGACCGAGTGGTTGGCGCACCTCGCCGCCGGCGCCGATGGCCAGGGCGATGGGCAGGGTGCCGGCCAGCGCCGCCAGGGTGGTCATCATGATCGGCCGGAAGCGGATCAGGCAGGCCGAGTAGATCGCCTCGGCCGCTGCCATACCTTCTTTGCGCTGCCGTTCCAGGGCGAAGTCGATCATCATGATGGCGTTCTTTTTGACGATGCCGATCAGCATGATGATGCCGACGAAGGCATAAAGCGACAGGTCCACCTTGAAGATGTACAGGGTGAGCAGGGCGCCCAGACCGGCGGAGGGTAGGCCGGACAGGATGGTCAGCGGGTGGATGAAGCTTTCATAGAGGATGCCCAGGACGATATAGACCACCAGCACCGCTACCAGCAGCAAAATGCCTAGCCCCTTCTGTGAGTCCTCAAAGGCTTGCGCCGTGCCTTGCAGGCTGGTGCTGACCGAGGCGGGCAGACTCAGCGCCTGTTCCAGGGCGCGGATGCGGCTGACCGCCGTGCCCAATGACACGCCGGGGAGCAGGTTGAAGGAGATCGTCACCGCCGGCAATTGGCCTTGGTGGTTTACCGTCAGGGCCTGGTTCTTGCGGGTCAACCGGGCAACGCTGTCGAGCGGCACCAGCGTGCCGTTGCCGGCGCGGACCTTGAGGCGCGCGAGCATGGCGGGGTCGGCCTGGAACTCGGGCGCCAGTTCCAGGATGACCTGGTACTGGTCGCTGTCGCCGTAGATGGTGGAAATCTGCCGGCTGCCAAAGGCCGATTGCAAGGTATCTTCCACCTGGCCAAAGGTCAGGCCCAGCGGCGCCAGTTTATCCCGATCGACATCAAGCGAAATGACCGGGCTCTTGTTGTTGAGGTTGCTGTTTACGTCGACCAGGCCGGGCAATTGCCGGACGCGGTCGAGCAGTATGTCGTTCCAGCGATAGAGTTCGGCCAGGTCGATCGACTGTAGCGTGTACTGGTATTGCGCGGTGGTGAGTCGGCCCGACAAGCGAATTGGCGGTGGGTTTTGCATAGCGACCTTGATGCCGGGAACAGCGGCGAACTTGGGCCGCAGCTCCTGAATGATCCGGTCGGCTGCGAGGCGTTGCCCAAATGGTTTGAGCTTGAACAGCATGAGGCCGGTGTTGACGGTGGGCCGCGAGCCGCCGGCGCCGACCACCGACATGAAGGTTTCGATGTTGGGGTCCTGGGCGGCGATGGCGGCCACCTGGCGCTGCTTCTTCACCATGGACTCGAAAGAGGCGTCCTGCGCCGCCTCGGTGAAGGCGACGATCTGGCCAGAGTCGCCGCTGGGTAGAAAGTCCTTCGGTATCTGGAAATAGAGCCAGGCACTGGCCAGAAAGGTGCCAAAGAAGACCGCCAGGATCAGGCGCGGATGGCCCAGCGCCCAGGTCAGACTACCTCGATAAGCGGCCAGCATACGGTTGAACAGCGTTTCGAGCAGGTTGTAGACACGGCCGTGTCGTTCGGTGTCATGTGGCTTGAGATAGCGGCTGGCCAGCATTGGCGTCAAGGTCAGCGAGACCAGGCCGGAGACCAGGATTGCGGCGCTGATGGTGACCGCGAATTCGTGCAGCAACCGGCCGATGACGCCGCCCATGAACAGCACCGGGATGAACACCGCGATCAGGGACAGAGTCATGGAAATAATCGTGAAGCCGATCTCGCGCGCGCCTTTGATGGCGGCCTGGAACGGCGGTTCGCCGGCCTCGACGTGGCGCGAGATATTTTCCAGCATGACGATGGCGTCGTCGACCACGAAGCCGACCGACAAGGTCAGCGCCAGCAGCGACAGGTTGTCCAGGCTGAAGCCAAGCGCATACATCGCCGCGAAGGTGCCGACCACCGAGAGCGGCAGCGCCAAGGCCGGGATCATTGTGGCCGAGGCATTGCGCAGGAACATCAGGATCACCAGGACCACCAGACAACCGGCCAGCACCAAGGTGAACTGCACATCGGCTATCGACTGGCTGATGGAAATGCTGCGGTCGTAGAGCACACTCAATTCGATGGAGGCGGGCAGTTTCTCCTGGAAGGCGGGCAGGATGGCCTTGATGGCCGCTACCGTGGCCGGGGTGTTGGCGTCCGGCTGGCGCTGGATGGCCAGGACGATGGCGCGCTGGTCGCCCAGCCAGTTGGCGCGCTTGTTGTTCTCCACGTCGTCGCGCACCGTGGCCACTTCTTCCAGCCGTACCGGCGCGCCGTTCTTGTAGGCGACGATCAGTGGCCGGTAGGCGGCCGCAGATTCAAGCTGACCGTTGGCCCTGATCGCGAAGGTCTGGTGCGGGCCTTCCAGCGTGCCGGTCGGCTGATTGACGTTGGCCGACTGAATGGCCTGGGATACCTCGTCCAGACCGATGCCGCGAGCAGCCAGCCGATCCGGATCGACCTGGACCCGCACGGCGAATTTCTGTGAGCCGTAGACATTCACCTGGGCGACGCCGGCGATGGTCGAGATACGCTGCGCCAACTGGGTCTCGGCGTAGTTGTTGACGACCGACATGGGCAGCGTGTCTGAGCGCATGGCGAGGTAGAAGATCGGCGAGGCGGCCGGGTTGACCTTGCGGAAGGACGGCGGCGCCGGCATGTCGGTGGGCAACTTGCGCTGCGCGGCGGCGATGGCCGATTGCACATCCTGGGCGGCGGCGTCGATGTTGCGATCGAGATCGAATTGCAGGGTGATGGAGGTCGCGCCCTGGGCGCTAGTGGAGTTGATCGAGCTGACCCCGGCGATGGTCGAGAACTGCGCCTCCAGCGGTGTCGCCACGGTTGCCGCCATGGTCTCCGGCGAAGCGCCAGGCAGCGCCGCGCTGACCGAAATGGTCGGGAAATCGACCTTGGGCAACTCCGAGACCGGCAGGCCGCGATAGGCGATAAGACCGAAGATCAAGAGCGCCGCCATGAGCAGCGTGGTCATCACCGGGCGGCGGATGCACAGTTCAGATAGTTGCACGGCGCGGCCTCACTGTTTGGCGGATTGGCCGCCATCCGCTGTCTTGATCTTTACCCTGGATTTCGGCGTCAACCTCAGATGGCCGTCGGTCACCACCGTTTCGCCGGCCTTCAAGCCGCTGGCGATGGCCGACAGGCCGTCGCGGCTGGCGGCGACATTCGTCTTGCGGATGGTGATGCTGTGGTCCGGGTTGATCACATAGACTACGCTGCCTTTCGGTCCTTGCTGCACCGCCTCCGAGGGCACCACAACGGCGTCCTTGAGAGTTTTCGGAATCAGCGTGACGCGCAGGTATTGGCCCGCCGCCAGCCGCTCGTCCGCATTCTCCAGCCGGGCCTTCATCAGCACCGTGCCGGTGGCCGGGTCCACCATGTTGTCGACGAAATTCACACTGGCCGGGTAGGCGATTTTCGGGTCGTCCGGTATACCGATGGTGGCCTTTAGATCGCCCTGGGCGAGTGCCTTGCGTAGTTCTGCCAGGTGGTTCTCAGGCAGTGAGAAAGCGACTAGCAGCGGCTGCACCCGGTTGATGATCGCCAGCACCGTGTCATTGGTCTTGGCCGCCGTGCCGGGGAAGGCCAGACGGGCGCCGACGATGCCCGAAATAGGCGCGCGGATCGTGGCATAACTCAATTGCAGACGGGCCAGTTCCAGGCTGGCCCGATCGGCGTTCACCGTCGCTTTGGCTGCCGCCTCGGCGGCGTGCAGGCCGGTCAGTTTTTCTTCTGAGACGAAGCCCTGTTCTTTCAGCGTCTGGTAACGAGCCGCATCGGCCTGGGCCTGTTTAAGCAGCGCGCGATCCCTGGCCAGGGTGGCCTCGGCCTGCTGCCGGCGGGCATTGAAATCAGATGGGTCGAGACGCAACAGCACGTCGCCGGCATGGACGTGCTGGCCTTCTCGGTACAACACAGTTTGCACCTGACCATCAACGCGGGACTTGAGCGAGACCGACTCATAGGCCTCGCCACGGCCGACCAGGTCGATGGCAATGGCTAGATCGCGGGTGATCGCCTGAGCCGCCAGGACAGGAACCGGGGTGGTGTCTTTTTTCTCACTGGTCTTGGCGGATGGCGCTGGGCGTTGGTAAAGATAAATGCCGCCGGCCAGGGCCAGTATGACAATGAATACCTTGAGAAAAAAACGCATGTATCGCCTCACGGAAATTATTTCGGCAAATGGCGGTCGGATACTCGTCGTCGATACGACAACCGATCACCGCCAACGCTACAGGAGGTCGCCATCATGGCTGCCGATTCCACACCGCGCATTCTACCGACTGAAATTACGCCCGAGAGGGTATATGAAAGACGCCGTGAGTTTCTTACGGGTTCGCTCGCCTTGGCGCTCTGTGCCGCTCTGCCAGCACGAGCCGCTCTGCCGGCCTGGAAGAAGACCACAGTCGGCGGCGGCCAGACGGCCAACAGTTGGCGAGAGATCACCAGCTACAACAACTTTTACGAGTTCGGCACCGACAAGGAAGACCCTGCTAAGAACGCCGGCAGCCTGCGCACGCGGCCGTGGACGGTGAGCGTGGAAGGCGAATGCCTGAAGCCGAGGGTCTGGGACATTGATGCGCTGACCAGGGCATTCCCGCTGGAGGAACGCATCTACCGTATGCGTTGTGTCGAGGGCTGGTCCATGGTAATCCCCTGGCTGGGCTTCCCGCTCGCTGAACTAATCAGGCAGGCCCAGCCGACCGGCAAGGCCAGGTATGTCGAATTCATTACCCTGCACGATGCCAAACAAATGCCCGGTCAGCGCTGGCCGGCGCTCGACTGGCCCTATGTCGAGGGCCTGCGCCTGGACGAGGCGACGCACCCGTTGACGCTCATGTCGGTCGGCCTGTACGGCCGGGAATTGCCGAATCAGAATGGCGCCCCGATCCGTCTGGTAGTGCCCTGGAAATACGGGTTCAAAAGCGGCAAATCGATCGTCAAGATACGCTTCGTCGAGCGCCAGCCGATCAGCGCATGGATGGCGGCGGCGCCGCGTGAGTATGGCTTCTATTCGAACGTGAATCCGGACGTCGATCACCCACGTTGGAGCCAGGCTCGCGAACGCCGCATCGGCGAGTTCTTCAAGCGCAAGACCGAGCTGTTTAACGGTTATAGCGATCAGGTGGCGCGGCTCTATGCCGGCATGGATTTGAAGAAATATTTTTGAACGGCGTGACCAATGAGACGTGACGATAAAGGCGTAATGGGTGACGATTCGGCGGGTCTTTATCCTGCAGATATTGTCACGTATCTCTGGTCACGCTTTTCCCGCTATACCGTTTTCTTGTTATGCCTGCTGCCGCTGGCGCGTCTGTTCGCGCTCGGCCTCGGCCACGGACTGGGTGTCAACCCGATCGAGTTCGTGACTCGCTCCCTGGGCACCTGGACGCTGAGCCTACTGCTCATCACTCTCGCCATTACGCCGCTGCGCCGCCTGACCGGTGATGGCCGTTGGCTGCGCTACCGCAGGATGCTGGGTCTGTTCGCCTTCTCCTACGGTGTACTGCACCTTACTGCCTATCTATGGCTGGACCAGTTCTTCGACTGGATGGCGATCTTTAAGGACCTCTACAAACGGCCCTTCATCACCGCCGGCATGGCGGCGTTACTGATGCTTGCGCCGTTGGCGCTGACCTCGAACGACCGCTCGGTGCGAGTGTTGAAACGCAACTGGCTGCGCTTGCACAGGTTGGTCTACCCTGCCGCAATCTGCGGCGTGCTGCATTACTACTGGCTGGTGAAACAGGATGTCACCCTGCCGGTCATTTATGCTGCCGTACTCGCTGTTTTGTTGGGGGTGCGGCTATGGTGGCGGCGACAGAAACAGGCAACAAAAAAGGCAGGGTGACCCGCCTTTTTTGTTTGTGGCCGGAAAGGATTCAGGCCTTCTTGGCGGCCGCCTTGGGAGCAGCAGCTTTCTTCGCGGCAGGTTTTGCAGCGGCCTTGGGCGCGGCCTTCTTGGCGACAGGCTTGGCAGCAACCTTCTTTGCAGCGGGCTTGGCGGCCGCCTTGGGAGCAGCAGCTTTCTTCGCGGCAGGTTTTGCAGCGGCCTTGGGCGCAGACTTCTTGGCGACAGGCTTGGCGGCAACCTTCTTTGCAGCGGGCTTGGCGGCCGCCTTGGGAGCAGCCGCTTTCTTCGCGGCAGGTTTTGCAGCGGCCTTGGGCACAGCCTTCTTGGCGACAGGCTTGGCGGCAACCTTCTTTGCAGCGGGCTTGGCGGCCGCCTTGGGAGCGGCCGCTTTCTTCGCGGCAGGTTTTGCAGCGGCCTTCTTCACAGCAGGTTTGGCAGCGGTAGTCGCTGTAGCGGGTTTTGCTTTAGTGGATTTTGCAGCAGGCATGTCTCACACTCCTTATGGTTGGAAGGCCGGAAAGCCTTATGCCTCAATGAGTTCCACGCATGTGCGTGTTGCTCGTGATTCTAGTGCAAAAAAACTGCAATACATCAAGGGGTACAAGTATTTTTTTAGCGCGCGTTTCAGCGTTGTTGTCAGCGTTCGACGATTTCATCGTCGAACAACATTTCCAATCGTTCCCTGCGTCGAATCAACGTGGTCTGTTCACCGCTCACCAAGACCTCAGCCGCACGTGGTCGGCTGTTGTAATTCGAGCTCATGCTCATGCCGTATGCGCCGGCCGAAAGCACCGCGAGAAGGTCGTTTTCAGCCAATACGAGTTTGCGATCATGAGCCAAAAAATCGCCACTTTCACACACCGGGCCGACGATTTCATAACAACGTTTTTCGCCTTCGCGCAGACGCACTGGCTGCACATCGTGCCAGGCATCATAGAGGGCCGGACGCATTAGATCGTTCATCGCTGCATCGACGATGGCGAAGTCTTTCGCTTCGCCATGCTTGAGATACTCGACCTTGGCCAATAGCAGTCCGGCATTCGCTACCAGCGAACGACCCGGTTCCAAAATCAGTTTTTGCCGGCGCTCGCGCAGTCGCGACAACAGCACGCTTGCGTATTCGTGCAATGCCGGCGGCGCCTCATCCTGATAGCGCACGCCGAGTCCGCCACCCAGATCGATGTGACTGAGTTCAATGCCGGCCGAGGCGAGGCGCTCGACCAGGTCGAGTACTTTGTCGAGCGCCTCGGCAAAGGGCGCTGTTTCGGTGAGTTGCGAGCCGATGTGGCAGTCCACGCCGATGACCTTCAGGTGTGGCATTCGCGCGGCGAGTTGGTACAGACGCGGTGCGTCGGCGTAGGCGATGCCGAACTTGTTTTTCTTCAGGCCTGTGGCGATGTAGGGATGCGTCTTGGCATCGACATCGGGGTTGACCCGGAAGCTCACCGGCGCGATCTTGTGCAGCCGTTCCGCCACGGCATTCAGGCGCGTGAGTTCGCGTTCCGATTCGACATTGAAGCAATGAATGCCGGCGTTCAATGCCGCGACCATTTCAGCCTCGGTCTTGCCGACACCGGAGAACACCACCTTGCCGGGGTCGCCGCCGGCGGTCAGCACGCGCACCAGTTCGCCACCCGAGACGATGTCGAAGCCAGCGCCTAGTTCTGCGAATAGATGCAGGATCGCCAGATTGGGGTTGGCCTTCACGGCATAACAAATCAGGTGCTCGTGCTCGGCGAAGGCGTCGTCGTAGGCGCGGTAGGCGGCGGTTAGTGCGGCGCTGGAATAGACATAGCAGGGCGTTCCGAATTCGCAGGCGATGGTATCGAGTGCGACCGACTCACAATACAGCAAGCCGTCATGGCGGGTAAACGGATTCATTGGGCAGATGATTGAGTCGCTACTGGTTTCGTGCTGTCGGGTAGGTACAAAGCGCCCTTTTTTCCGCAGGCTGTGAGCAGTAAAACCGTGACTATAAAGAGGAAAATCAGGCGCATTGGAATCTGGCTACAATGTGATGGACCAAGTCTATCACGCGAGAGGTTGACCATGACCGAGAGCGAATACGCTCAACTAGCCGATGCCTTTTTTCACCGCCTGGATCAGGCCCTGGAGGCGACCGACATCGATTACGAACTGGCCACCGGCGGCATCCTGGAAATGGACTTCGACGACGGCTCCAGGATCATCGTCAACCGGCAGACGCCGATGCAGGAAATCTGGGTGGCGGCCAAGAGCGGCGGTTTCCACTACCGCTGGCAGGATGGCCAGTGGCGCGACACTCGCAGCGGCGACGAGCTGTTCGCCGCGCTGGAACGGATGGTGTCGCAGCAGGCTGGCGAGGCGGTCAGACTGGCTTGATGACGTACTGGTGGGTCAACTGGCTACCAGGCCCAAGATGCGCGTCTTGAACTCTCCGGCCTGCTGGCTATCGTCGATCTCCTGCGCCAGATGAGAGACGATGGTGTGGACTTGCTCGCGGCTGGCGGCGGAACGCAGTTCCTGTTCATACTCCGTCGCCACCACGCGGGCGACCGGTCCAAGATACCGGGTGAGTTCGCGTACCACGGTTTCGAACAGTTCGCCGCCGCCGATCTGCGGGCCGCCAGAGGCCGATGGCGGCGATACCTCAGCCGCCGCCGTTCCCTGCATGTGCGCGCTAGCCGGCGGCGGCGCGAAAAAAACATCCTGATCGGCAAAGACATCTCGATCTGGGATCGCCGCGAGTTCTGCGAAGAAATCGATATCGCTGGCCTGCGCCTCCCCGGATATGATCCCCGATACGATACCGGGAACCTCCTCCGAGAAGGCGTATTCCCCGGACTGAATCCGACGGATCAGGGAAATTGCCTTCGGTCCTCGGTGCATTCGGTAGTTGTATGAAACGATGCGCCCCTGGGCCAGACCAATACGCACCGAATGGTCCGATTCGGTGCGTATGAACATGATCCCGGTATGTTTATCGCGCACCAGTATCCGCAACTCCTCGATGAGTTCGTCGTAGCTCAGATGTTCATGTTCGCGCATGGCTCGTCATTCCCGACCGGCGAAAGCGACTAAGAGGACCATCAGCCCTGTTAGGACCGCTTGGCCAACAAGGCGAGCGATTTTTTCAAGCTCACTCTCATCCGTTCGAAGGCGTGTATGAGTAGCCCGATCTCGTCTTCCCTTTTGGTCTCCAGCTTCTTCTCGACGTTCCCCATGCTGATGTCGTTGGCTTGTTCCGCGAGCGATACCAGGGGATCGATGATCTCGACCCGCAGATACCTGAGCGCCACGATGAAGCTGATGACAAAGATCGCCACCGAGATAAGGATCAGTAAGAGTAAGGATGAACGTTGGCTGTGAATCTGGTCGGTCACATCGCTCAGCGCCAGCACCACGCCCACCTGCCTGCCGGCCGCGTCCTTGAGCGGGAATACCCCCTTCGCAAAGGTGGCAGGGCCGTTAGTGACCGTCCCCAGATAGGAGGCGGTCTTGACCGCGCGAAGCTGATCTCCCTGTAGGGAAGAAACTACCCTGGTAGGGTCGTCCAGTGTGCTGTTGACCATGACGTAGTCCTTCATGGCGTCCCAGTTGTCAGGCCGGTTTTTTACCTTCATGCCACCCCGGTAATCGGCCTCCTGCAAAAAGCTCTTCGCCACCAATACGGCAACGTCCACGCCGGTCTGCTTTTTCATCAGGCTATTGAAATGGTCGATTTCCTCGCCGAACTCCAGATAGCCGATCAAGCTGCCGTTGTGGATGTACGGCATGATCCGGCGCAGCGCAAATTCACCGTGCTTCCCGAGTTCGATCCCGCTGGCCGCTTGTCCCGAGGCCCTGGCCTGCAGGAATGTTTCACGGTCGATGGTATCGCCAAAACTTCCCGCATTGTGCACTCGCAGGTAGCAGGTTCCATCCTTGTCGATGAAGTACATATGGCTGATGCCATAGTGGAGCTTATTACTGCGATAGAGGTTCTGTGTGGCGGCCAGAAGCTGCTGCCTATCCTGATGGTCGAGGTAGATTTGTTTGACAGCGGAATTGGTGTCGAATGAATCCAAGGCCGCGCCTAGCATCTTGGTATCGTTCTCCATGAGAAGGCCAAAAACGCCTTGCGATTGCTCCACTGCTTTTTGCGAATTCAGGTTGATGTTCTGACTCGCGGAGTAGTAGAGGACGCTGGCATAACAGGCCACCAGCAAAATTTCCAGGGCAAGAACCCCGCCCAGTATTTTGACCCGAATGCTTCCCTTTAATGTTCCGCTATCCATCTTGAGATTCCCCTTCTAGCCGATGATTGTTTCGATCACGTATCGTGTTCGGTGGCGGCATCGTCAATACTTAGGTGTCGTCGAGTTGTATATCCGAATATGTTAAAGATAACACGAATGGATAAAGGCCAGCTATTTCTAACGAGATAGCCGTTGCCGCGCCCGCTTGATCGCTGCCCGCACCTGCGCCGGCGCGGTACCGCCGATGTGGTTGCGGCTGGCCAGTGAGCCTTCGACGGTGAGCACTTCGAATACATCCGCCTCGATCAGCGGCGAGAATTCCTTCAGTTCTTCCAGAGCGAGCTGTGGTAGGTCGCGGCCAGTGGTCTCGGCGATCCGCACGGCCTTGGCCACGGCGCCATGGGCGTCGCGGAAGGGCAATCCTTTCTTGACCAGATAGTCGGCCAGGTCGGTTGCGGTGGCGTAGCCCTGGGTCAGCGCGGCACGCATATTGGCGACGCGCACGCCGTGCTCCTTGACGCCCAGTCCGGCCAGCATATCGGCATAGATGCGTAGGCTGTCGATCACGGTGTCGACAGTATCGAACAAGGGTTCCTTGTCTTCCTGGTTGTCCTTGTTGTAGGCCAGCGGTTGCGACTTCATCAGGGTCAGTAGCGCGACCAGGTGACCATTGACCCGGCCGGTCTTGCCGCGCACCAGTTCCGGCACGTCCGGGTTCTTCTTCTGCGGCATGATCGACGAGCCGGTGCAGTAGCGGTCTGGCAGGTCGATGAAGCCGAAACGCGGACTCATCCACAGGACCAACTCCTCCGACAGGCGCGACAGGTGGGTCATCAAGAGGGCGCAGGCGGCGGTGAATTCGATGGCGAAGTCACGGTCCGAGACGGCATCAAGCGAGTTCTCGCACACTCCATCGAAGCCCAGTTCGGCGGCGACAGACTCGCGGTCGATGGGGTAGCTGGCGCCGGCCAGGGCGGCGGCGCCGAGCGGCAGGCGGTTGACCCGGCGGCGGCAGTCGAGCAGCCGTTCCCGGTCGCGCTGGCTCATCTCGACATAGGCCATCAGATGGTGGCCGAAGGTGACCGGCTGGGCGACCTGCAAATGGGTGAAGCCGGGCATGGGCGTGGCGGCGTGCCGTTCCGCCAGGTCGAGCAGACTAGTCTGGAAGTCGCCGATCAACTCGACGATGCGGTCGATCTCGTCGCGCAGCCAGAGGCGGATATCGGTGGCCACCTGGTCGTTGCGCGAGCGGCCGGTGTGCAGGCGCTTGCCGGCGTCACCGATCAGGGCGGTCAGGCGCTTCTCGATGTTGAGGTGGACATCTTCGTCGTCCAGGTTCCAGACAAACTCGCCGCGCTCGATCTCGGCGAGTATGGCCGTCATGCCGGACTCGATGGCGGCGAGGTCATCGGCCGGAATGATGCCCTGTTTCACCAACATCCTGGCGTGCGCCAGCGAGCCCTTGATGTCGTGGCGGGCCAGCCGCTGGTCGAAGGAGACCGACGCGGTGTAGCGCTTCACCAGTTCTGAAACGGGTTCGGAAAAACGTTCGGACCAGGTTTTATCGGTGCTGGACATGGCGGATCGGAGGGTCGGCTTAAAGGTGAATTATGCCACTGCCCCAGTCTCAGGGCGGCGGTGTCTGGCCGCGCACCTTGGCCACGGCGGCGTCTATGGCTTGGTCCAGATACAGGCCATAGTATTCGGGCGTGGTCAGACCGACCAGCGGCTCGCCGAGCAGGCGTCCCTGGCTGTCGAGCAGCACGACCGCGGGCACGATCTGCTGGCCATAGCGGCCGGCGATAGTTTTGGCTGGGACAAGGCGGCCATCGAAATCGGTGATATTTGTCTTGCCCGAAACCTTCAGCCGGCGCATGACCAGACGGCGCCGATAGTCCCGGTTGCGGCTCATCGGAATGAGGAAATCGTCGAGCGCGTGTTGGCAATAAACGCAGCCCTTTTCCACCAGGACCAGAAGGATGGCGCCATGTATGGCCCGAGCGGCCACGCCATCCTTATGCAGGTTGCGAACCGGCGGCACGCCTTCTGCGGCCCATGCGCCGAACGCGGCACATGCTAATATTGCAGTCAACCATGCAACAACTTTTTTAGTCATACTCCGCACTCCATTAATCCTGGCTCGATTCTAGCCTACCTTCGCCGGCCCACCCTCATGCCCAAAAAACTGATCATCGCCACCCGTGAAAGCCAGCTTGCCCTGTGGCAGGCGCACCATATTCGAGACCGCCTCCAGGCGTTGCATCCCGGTCTGACCGTCGAGTTGCTGGGCATGACCACGTTGGGCGATCAGATACTCGATTCGCCCTTGTCCCGGGTTGGCGGCAAGGGCCTGTTCGTCAAGGAACTGGAGCAGGCCATGCTGGCCGACCAGGCCCATTTGGCGGTGCATTCGCTCAAGGATGTGCCCATGGACCTGCCGGCAGGCTTCGAGCTGACCGCGATCCCGGAACGTGAGGATCCGCGCGACGCCCTGGTCTCGAACCGATTCCGGTCACTGGCTGAACTGCCCCAGGGCGCCAGGGTCGGCACATCGAGCCTGCGCCGGCAGGCACAGTTGCGCGCCCGCTACCCGCATCTTGATGTCGATACCCTGCGCGGCAACGTCAACACCCGTCTGCGCAAGCTGGACGAGGACCAGTATGACGCCATCATATTGGCCTCCGCAGGCCTGAAACGACTGGGTTTCGCCGAGCGCATCGCCACCATCCTGTCGCCCGAAGAAAGCCTGCCGGCGGTGGGTCAGGGCGCACTGGGCATCGAGATTTGCAGTGGTCAGCCGGAGATCGCCCAACTACTGGCGCCGCTCAACGATCCGGTCACGGCGGCCTGCGTGCGGGCTGAACGGGCCATGAGCCGGCTGTTGCAGGGCGGTTGTCAGGCGCCTATCGGCGGCTATGCAACGGCCAAGAATGGCCGGCTCCATCTGCGCGGCTTTGTCGCCGACCTGGAAGGTTTGCGTGTCTATCGGGCTGAAGCCGAAGGCGAGCAAGCCGATCCCGAGGCGTTGGGCGATCGCGTTGGCCGGGCACTGATCGACCAGGGCGCGGATCAGTTGTTGGCCGAATTGATTAAGCGCCTGGGATGAGCGCTGGCCCCTTGGCCGGGCGCGGCATCCTGATTACCCGGCCGGCCGAGCAGTCCGAGGGCTTGGCCGCGGTCGTCGAGGCCCAAGGCGGCAACGCTATACTGTTCCCCGCACTGGCCATCGCCCCGCCGGAAAATACGCGGGCGTTGGCCCATGCCATCGGTAATTTGCGCGACTACGACCTCATTATCTTCATCAGCCCAACCTCGGTTGAGCGGGTCTGGCCGTTCATTCTGGAACGGCATGGCGACTGGCCGCATGGTTTTGCCCTGGCCGCAGTCGGCCAGGGCACGGCTCGCGCGCTGGCGAGTTATGGCGCGGGGACGGTGTTGGTATCTGCGGCGGGCGCCGACAGCGAGAGCCTGCTTGACCTTCCCGCCCTGTGCGAGTTGGCCGGCAAACACATCTTAATCGTGCGCGGCGAGGGCGGCCGGGAGATGCTGGCCGATACCCTGCGCCAGCGCGGCGCGACGGTGGCGTATGCCGAGGCCTACCGGCGGGTCAAGCCGTTGGCTGATGCGCGGCCCTTATTGGCGTTATGGCGTCGAAACGCTATCCAGGCGGTGACCGTGACCAGCCGGGAAATAGTCGCCAACCTGTTCGAACTGCTGGGCCAGGAGGGCGCCGAGCTGTTACGCGCCACGCC
>Ga0210036_1000242_pt1 | contig 66239 bp, 76 predicted proteins | sample CryGeymeta201515_FD_185469 | JGI IMG/M metagenome (GOLD analysis project Ga0210036, IMG submission 185469) | Groundwater microbial communities from Crystal Geyser aquifers in Utah, USA - Crystal Geyser metaG 2015-15 (SPAdes) (version 2) | ecosystem: Environmental > Aquatic > Deep subsurface >... | reverse complement strand
ATCGGCGCCTCGTCGCGCTCGCCCTCGCCGATGACGACGGTGCCGCAGATCTCGAGTTCATTGAGCGCGGCGCGCATCGCCTCGACGGCGGCGGCGTCGGCGGCCTTTTCATCGCCGCGACCGATGAGCCGCGAGGCCGATATGGCAGCCGCTTCGGTAACGCGCACCATTTCTAGGACGAGGACGCGATCGAGCGCGTTACCCACTGCTGGGCTGGCGGAATCGGAATCGGCAGCGGACATGGAAACCCCTTTGGCGAAAAGACGACGTTGCCGTTCGCTTAGGGAAGCGCGTCGCGCAAGTCGAGACTGCGCGCACCGCGCGGCGGCAGGACGGCGCTCCGACGACCGTCAGGGCTGCCGGGTACGTCCGCACGGACCCAGGCGGGCGAGGACAAAGCGATAGTCGGCGCGCGCCGCCAGCGACTGTGGCGGGTTCAGGCCACCGAGGCTTGCGGGCGGGAGTTCGGGCGGCAGGCCGCAGGCGAGGCGATGCCAGCCAAGCGTCTGCGGCGACGGGGTCCGGGCCGATTCGTCGAGGATCTCGCCGAACGACACCGCCCATTCGGGGGCGATGCCGGGACGCCTCAAGACATTGAGCGACGCGGGCTCGCCGCTTTGCGTTTCGAGAAAGATCTGCGTCTCGCTCTCGCCCGGCAGCGCGCCGGCGACGTTGAAGGCGCCAGAGACGCCGCGAATTCTGGGCGGGGCGCCGGGCGCCAGTGCGTCGCGCTGGATCGTTCGAACGCGGGCCTCGATCTCTGGCGACCAGGCGATTTGGGCGTCGGGCGCTGCCAGTTGCAACTGGCCGCCGGCGGCAGCCGCGGCGAAGATGACGACGCGCTGCCGCTTCAGCCTCGGCGCGCGGCCGCGCGAATCGCGGGGAACATCGACAAGATAGGCGATTTCCTCGGGCAATCCGCTCGTGCCGCGAATCACATTGTCGACATCGGCCTCGATATACAGGCGGATGCGACCCGCCGCGAGACCGGGCGAACGCTCGGGTTCGAGTGCGACCGACGACCGGATCGTGGCGATCGCGACCAGATGAGCGGCATCAGACAGATCGACGAGGTCGGCATAGGACAAGGGCGAATCGGGCACGGTCGCGCGCATGCCGACGCGCATATCCTGGCTGGCCGCGGCTGCCGCGGCGTCGTTCGGGGCGGGCTGGGGTTGCACGGCAAGGGCGAGACCGGCGATGACGGGAATGAGCATGATCTTATTATCGTCCTGATACTTTGGCCAAGTTGGCGAGAGCCGCCCTTCGAGCCGGGCAATTGAAATCGTGGCGCCTGCGTAACCGTTCCAAGCTGAACCTCGGATAAAGCGTTTGCGAACTGTCACCGCTGGCGATAGGAACCATGGCTGACCTGTCGGAACGGTTGGTTACGGATTCCGATCCTTGGGACGGTTAACGGAAACTTACTGCGGGTTCGAGGCGTTGTACCTCAGACCCGTCCGACTCTGTGAGGAGAATTCTGAAGTATGGCTTATGGAGATCGCGTAGACCCGAAGAGCCGCGCGGCTTCGATCGTCCTGATGGCGGCATTCGTGTCGCTGGTCATCTGGGGTCTTGCTGTCGGTCTTGACGTTAGTGTCGTCAAGAAGATCGCCGAGAAGCTCGACGTGGTCGATGTCACCGAAGAACCGCCGCCGCCCGAAGAACCGCCGCCGCCGCCGCCGCCGCAGGAATTGCCGCCGCCGCCGCAGGTCGTCATTCCGCCGTCGCCGATCTCGCGACCGACGCCCAACGTGCTGCGCGATACGACGCCGCGACCGCCTGCTGTCTTTATTCCCACACCGGTCGTCTCGCCGCCGGCCCCGCCGGCACCGCCGGCACCGCCACCGCCGCCCAAGGTGAACCGCTCGAAACCGGTCAGCCTGCAGCGCGGGGCGCCGACCAATGGCGATTATCCCTCGGCCGCGATCCGGCGGGAATCGGAAGGTACGACGCGTGTTCGCCTGTCGATCGATGCCAGTGGCCGAGTATCGAGCTGTAGCGTCACCGGATCGAGCGGCGATTCCGCCCTCGATAGCACGACGTGCAGCATCTTCGAACGGCGGACTCGCTTCAATCCTGCACTCGACGCAGACGGCAACCCGACTTCGACGACCTACAACACCAGCGTCAAATGGACGCTCGACTGACCGTAATTCATTGCACCATTTTATTTACCTGAGAGGGAATGCATAATGTTCACCACCATCCTTACCGCAGCCGCGACTGCCGGAGCAGAAGCTCCGGAGTACGGCCTCCTTCCCGCACTTGAGGAGGGCGGCCCGGTCGCCTGGACGACGTTCGGCGTCCTCGTCATCATGTTTGCCGGTTCGCTCTACGTGCTGTTCACCAAGCTGTTCGAACAGAACAAGATCATGCGCCAGGGCAATCAGGTGCAGCAGAATTTCTGGCGTGCGCCCAACCTTCGCGAGGGCGCATCGAAGCTGGAAAAGGACAGCGCCTATCGCCAGGTCGTCGACGACGGCCTGCGCGCCGAGCAGGAGCACACCAAGCTGACCGATCCGGTCGAAGCGCATGACTGGATGCACAACAGCCTCGAACGCTCGCAGAACCTCGTCAATTCGAAACTCAATGGCGGCCTGTCGTTCCTCGCCACCGTCGGCTCGACCGCACCGTTCGTCGGTCTGTTCGGCACCGTCGTCGGTATTCTTCGCGCGCTCGTGAAGATCGGTGCCAGCGGCCAGGCGTCGATCGACACCGTTGCCGGTCCCGTCGGCGAAGCGCTGATCATGACCGCCGTCGGCCTGATCGTCGCGGTTCCCGCGGTGCTCGCGTTCAACTGGCTGCAGGCGCGCAACAAGAAGATCGCACGCGATTTGTCGACCTTCGCCAACGACGTCCAGGGCAGCATCATGTCGGGCGGCGAAGTCCGCCCGGTGGTCGCCACCAAGGGCGCGGCTCCCGCCCGCCCCGCAGCCGCCACCGCCAAGCCGGTCGGCCAGGCGACTGCCGGCGGTGTCCAGACGAAAAAGGTCTGACCGAACGAGATATCGGGACGGCGGCGCGTGCCGTCGTCCCGAATGCGTACAGAACTGTGCTGGGCGGATATGTCCGCCAAGGCGCGATACAAGAATAGGATAGTTAGCTCATGGGAATAAGTACCGGATCCGGCGGTGATGACGCCCCGATGTCGGACATCAACACGACGCCGCTCGTCGACGTCATGCTGGTGCTGCTCATCATCTTCCTCATCACTATTCCGGTCGTGCTCGAGACGGTCGACCTGAGGCTTCCCGACGTCGCGTTCGAACCGACCACGACCAAGCCCGATAACGTGCTGCTTTCGGTACGGACGCCCGATTTGAATGGCGACGGCGTTCCCGACGGAACCGGCGAATGCCAGGTTTATTGGGGCAACACCCCGATCGATTCGACGACATTGCTCGAACGTGGGCAGAACAAGCTCGAGACGCTGCTCGAAGATATCGGCGGCGTGGAAAACATCACCGAAGACAACTTTCCCGAAGTGCATATCCGCGGCGACGTCGCGACTCCGTATAAGTGCATCGGCGGCGTGATCTACACGATGCAGTATGCCGGCTTTCAGAAGATCGGATTCATCTCGCAGCCGGTCGGCGCCTCGGCGCTGCGTCCGCGCCAGTAACGTCCGTTCAGTTTACGTGATTCCCGAGAGGATTTAGACAATGGCAATTGCAATGGGCGGCGATCCCGACCAGCCAATGATGGAAATGAACACGACGCCGTTGATCGACGTCATGCTCGTGCTGCTGATCATGTTCATCATCACCATTCCGCCGCAGACGCACGCGGTGAAGATCGACCTGCCCACTCCATCGAACGATCCGGCGCCCGAGGTGGATCCGATCAAGAACAAGCTGACGATTGACGAGGCGAATACGCTGGCCTGGAACGGTACGCCGATCAACCTGCAGCAGCTGGCAGATTACCTTGCCCAGACCAAGCAGTTCCCGGTCGAGCCCGAACTGCAGTTCCAGCCACATCCGGAGGCCGATTATATCGTCGTCGATCGCGCATTGGCGGTGATCAAGCAGGAAGGCGTCAACAAGCTCGGCTTTGTCGGCAACGAACAATATGGCCGCGTCTTCTAATCCGAAGATCAGCGCCTGACACGATCGGGGGCCGGGAAACCGGCCCCTTTTTCTTTGCCGCGGCGCAATGGATCGGAACCGGCTTGGGACCGTTGATCTCTTACACAACCAAGGAAGAACGTCATGAAACCGATCGCCCTAGCCAGCTTTGCGGCCCCGCTCGTCCTGCTGGCGGCCTGCAATCCGCCCCAGGACGAAACCGTCGCCAATGAAGTCGATGCCAACGAAACCGCGCTCAATGAGGCATCAGCCCCCGGTGCGACGCCGCTCGCAACCGCCCTGCTCGCGAACGCCGATGGCGACGCGCGCGGATCGGCGGACGTCACCGAATCGGCGGGCGGCCTGACCGTCGCGATCGCCGCGGCAGGTCTCAAGCCGGGCCGCTACGGCGTGCACGTCCATGCCACCGGCGCGTGCACAGCGCCCGATTTCAAAAGCGCGGGCGGCCACTGGAATCCCGACGATCGCGAACACGGTCTCGACAATCCGAAGGGCGCGCATTCCGGCGATCTGCCCAACCTCGTGGTCGGCAGCGACGGTGAGGGCGAGATATCTTACGAGATCGTCGGCGCCCGGGGGGCGGCTGAAGGCGGCCTGCTCGACGGCGATGGCGCCGCGGTCGTCATCCATGCCGGTCCCGACGACCTCATGACCGATCCCAGCGGCAACAGCGGCGACCGGATCGCCTGCGGCGTTTTGGCTGCGCCCGCCGACGGCTAGACGTCTTCGCCCGCGGCACGGGCACGGTCGATGATGCTCGCCTCGACCGCGGGCAGCTTGCGCGCCGAATAGATCAGCAGTCCGATCGTGACCGGGGCCACGAACAGGACCGACAGCATCGCGAAGCGCAGATCGCCGGTGACGTCGGCGACCAGGCCGACGCAATAGGGTCCCATGCCCAGTCCGATGATGTTGGTGCCAAGAAAGAACACCGCCGCCGCGGTCCCGCGCATGCGCGGCAGCACCATGTCCTGCGTCGTCGCGGCAACCGGCGCGAGCCACATGATCTGCAGGAAATTGACAATCCACAGCAAGGTCAGGAACAGCTGGCGCGATTCGGTGGTGAACTGGAAGTAGAGCAGAATCGCGCTGACGACGAGCGCGGCGATCACCATGTAGAGCCGCCCGGCGGGATGCAGGCGGCGCGCGCGATCCGATGCCCAGCCGCCGATGAAGACGCCGAGCATCCCGGCGCTGGCCAGGATCCAGCCGAGCGTGCGCCCTTCTTCGGGCCCGACGCCGAACACATTGACCATGTAGACATAGACGAACGGCGACAGGCCGTAGCTTGCAAAACTGGCGAGACCGCCGACGAGCGCCAGCGCGCCGAATGTGCGGTTGCCGATCAGGCGATTGGCGACCGGGTCGCGATGCGCGAGCGATTGCAGCCAGCTGAAGCTGCCATAGACGCCGATTGCGATCGCGCCCCACTGGACCATGTTGGTGGTCAGTTCGAAGCCGCCGAAGGTGGCGATCGCGGCGCGCTTTTCAGGCGGCAACATGGCGTCGGTCCAGCCGACAAGAGCGACCGCGACGACGATCAGCCCCACGAACATCGCGATATTGACGATCAGCGGGCGGCGCTCAGCGGCGCGACCGCGCGCGACGGTGATCATGCTGAACGGCGGGAACATTGCCGCCAACTCGCGCCCGACCGCGGCGAACGGGCGCGGCGCGACTGCGGGCGACGGCACGCCGTCCATCGCCCCGCGTATCGGCTCGCGGATCGTGGTCAGGACGAGCACCGCCAGCAACAGGCCGGGAATGCCGAATGCGAGAAAGGTCGCCTGCCAGCCGGCGATGCCGAACGGGCGCGTCGCTTCGGTATAGGTCGTGTCCCAATAGGAGATGACCTCGCCGCCGAGTGCGAGGCTGGCTCCGACGCCAAGGTAGATGCCCGCCGAATAGATCGCGATCGCGGTTGCGCGCTTGGCCTTGGGAAAATAGTCCTGGATCAGCGAATAAGCTGCCGGCCCGGCGCTTGCCTCGCCAATGCCGACGCCGACGCGCGCGCTGCCGAGCTGTGCGAAATTGGTTGCCAGCCCGCTCACCGCCGTCATCCCCGACCAGAAGCCGAGCCCGAGCGAGATCGTCCGAACCCGGTGCCAGCCGTCGGCGAGCTTGGCGAGCGGAATGCCGAACAAGGCATAGAACAGCGCAAAGGCGGTGCCGAACAGCAGCCCCAGCTGCGCATCGCTGAGGCCGAGATCGGCCTTGAGCGAAGGCGCGAGAATGGTGATGATCTGGCGGTCGAGGAAATTGAACGCGTAGATCACCATCAACACCGCAAGGACGTAGTAACTGTAAAGCGGTGTGCGCGCGGGCACCGTCGTTTCGTCGCTCGGGGCCATGGCCTCCGTTTGGTCGGTCTGGTCGGCCATCTACATTCCCAAGCCCGCTTCGCGCGGTTCAAGGGCCGGACATGGCAAATTGATTCGAGCTTGGCCAGCGATTAGCTCGCAAGATCGCGGCTCAGTCGCCCTTTTTGTCGGGCAGACCCTTGCGCTTGGTCTGGGCAAAATCCTTGAGCTCGTCTTCGCTCATCGAAGCGTACATCGATTTCGATGCACCTTTCAGTTTCGATTTATCGGTCTCGCCGCGTTTCGCCGAAAGCGCGGCGCCTGCCGCCTTTTGCTGGGCTTTCGATGTTGCCGGCATGGTGTATCTCCTTTGTCCTGCCGTTGGCTACATTGGGATAACCGGAAAGAGGGCACCGCGTTCCCGAGCGGCTCAATCGCGCCCCATGCGGGCAACGACGCGGACGAAAAACGCGGTCGACCAGCCGAGCAGGATGACGCCGTTGACCCCTTCGATCGCAGCGACAAGCTTCCAGCTATTGGCGATGCTCTCGTCGTCGTAACCGATGGTCGCATAGGTGATGGTCGAAAAATAGACCGCCTCGCGCAAATCGGGCAGCGCGTCGACGACAAGGTAGAACGCTCCATAGAGCCAGATTTCGAAGCCGTGCAGCGCGATCAGCCCAAGGACCAGCAGCAATGTTACCGCCATCCCTCGCAGCGACATAGGATGGAGGTGGCCGATCGACTCTTCTCGCGCCTCGATCCTTAACAGCCGTGCCAGCCCGTATATCCCGCCGCCATGGACGAGGACGGTGAATACCACCATCAGCGTGGCAAAGAAGAGTTCGGTCAGCATGATGGCACGGGTTCGACCACCCCGGGCGCGGTCTGTCAATCTGGACGCGTGCGCGCCGTACTCCCGCTTTCTCGATAATCCCCTTTGCCTGCCCCGGCGCGGCTTGCTACCCGCCGGGCATGGCCGACAGCACGATCAAAGATAGCGACCACGATCCCTTCGACGCGATCGTCGATGCGCCGTTCGATCGCGCGCTGTCGCAGCGCTACCTCGTCTACGCGATGTCGACGATCACCGCGCGCTCGCTGCCCGACCTGCGCGACGGTCTGAAGCCGGTCCAGCGGCGGCTGCTCTGGGCGATGCGCGGATTGAAGCTCGATCCGTCGCAGGGCTACAAGAAATGCGCGCGCGTCGTCGGCGAGGTGATCGGCAAATATCATCCGCACGGCGACCAGTCGGTTTACGACGCGATGGTCCGCCTGGCCCAGTCGTTCGCGCTGCGCTTTCCGCTGGTCGACGGGCAGGGCAATTTCGGCAATATCGACGGCGATGGCGCCGCCGCCTTCCGCTATACCGAGGCAAAGCTGACGCGCGTCGCGGTCGATCTGATGGCGGGGCTCGACGAAGGCACCGTCGAATTCAAGCCGACCTACAATGGCGAGGAACGCGAGCCGGAAATCATGCCCGGCCTGTTTCCCAACCTGCTCGCCAACGGCGCGAGCGGCATCGCCGTCGGCATGGCGACGAGCATCCCGCCGCACAACGTCGCCGAGGTTATCGACGCGGCGAGCCTGCTGATCGACAACGGCGACGCGACCACCGCCGAACTGCTCGAATGCGTCCGCGGACCCGATCTGCCGACCGGCGGCATCATCGTCGACAGCGCCGCCGCGATCGTCAACGCCTACGCTACCGGGCGCGGGTCGTTCCGCGTTCGCGCGCGCTTCGGCGAGGCTGAAAAGGGGACGGGCGCGGGCAGTTGGCAGCTGATCGTCACCGAAATTCCCTATCATGTCCAAAAGGGCAAGCTGATCGAACAGATCGCCCAGCTGATCGTCGACAAGAAGCTGCCGATCCTCGACGATGTGCGCGACGAATCGGACGAGGAGATCCGCATCGTCCTCGTCCCCAAGAGCCGTAACGTCGATCCCGAAATCCTGCAGGAAAGCCTTTATCGGCTGACCGATCTCGAAACCCGCATCTCGCTCAACATGAACGTCCTCGACGCCAGTCACACGCCGCGCGTCATGGGTCTGAAGGAGGTGCTCGAACACTGGCTCGCGCACCAGTTCGAGGTGTTGCTAAACCGCGCGCGCCACCGGCTCGGCAAAATCGACGACCGGATGGAGCTGCTCGACGGCTATATCATCGCCTTCCTCAACCTCGACCGCATCATCGAGATCATCCGCACCGAAGACGAGCCGCGCCCGATCATGATGGCCGAATTCGCGCTGACCGAGCGCCAGGCCGAGGCGATCCTCAACATGCGCCTGCGCAGCTTGCGCAGGCTCGAGGAAATGGAACTGCGCCATGAACGCGAGGGGCTCGAGAAAGAGCGTGCCGAGCTCGTCAAGCTGATCGAAAGCCCCGCACGGCAGCGCACCCGGCTCAAGCGCGACCTGGCAGAAATGCGCAAGGTCTATGCGCCGGATACGCCGCTCGGCGCGCGCCGCACCACGATCGAGGAAGCCGCGCCGGCGCGCGACATTCCGCTTGAAGCGATGATCGAGCGCGAGCCGGTGACCGTCATCCTGTCGCAGCGCGGCTGGATCCGTGCGATGAAGGGTCATGCCGATCTTGCCGCGCTCGACGCCGGCAAGTTCAAGGAAGGCGATACGCTTGCCTTTGCGCTTCACGCGCAGACCACCGATCGCATCGTCTTCGCCTGCGACAACGGGCGGTTCTACACGCTCGGCGCCGACAAGCTGCCCGGCGCGCGCGGTTTCGGCGAACCGCTGCGGCTGATGGTCGATATCGACAGCGATGCCAATGTCGTCGCCATGACCCGTGCGTCGGCGACCGCAAAACTGCTTGTCGCATCGAGCGACGGGCGCGGCTTCGTCGTGCCGCTGGCGGCAGCGGTATCGGAAACGCGCAAGGGACGGCAGGTCGTCAACCTCCGGAAGAACGCGCGTCTCAAACGGGTGCGAATGATCGGCACCGCGCACGATTACGCGGCGGTCATCGGCGACAACCGCAAGCTCGTCGTGTTCCCGCTGTCCGAACTGCCCGAAATGGTCCGGGGCCAGGGCGTCATGATGCAACGCTATCGCGACGGCGGCCTCGCCGATGCGGTCAGTTTCCGGTTCGAGGATGGGCTCAGCTGGGCGATGGGCGGAGACAGCGGCCGGACGCGCACCGAGGTCGACCTGACCCCCTGGCGCGTCGCCCGCGGTGCCGCCGGCCGCATGCCGCCGACAGGATTTCCGCGCAACAATCGCTTCGATTGATCTCAAATCGAAAGTAACCAATATTTTACAGCGCGTACGCTAACGCCTTTCCCAGTGTTGCCGATACCCAGACGGATCGGCAGAAAGAAGGCGTGTGCTGGAACAGACAGGCGGACATACCAAGGTCAATAGGTCGTCCGGAGACGCGCGCTGCGCCGAGCCCGAAAGGCTGTCCAGCCTGCTCGATGCGATGCCGATCGCTACCGCCATCGTCGAAATCCGCAGCGACGGCCTGTTCGATATTGCCATGGCGAACACGCTGTTCCGCAAGATCGACCTCAGCCGCCACGGCAATGAAAACTTCGCGGTTTTCACCGATCGCATCGGCGATTTCGCCGGCAGCGACGAAATGCTGACCCAGTTCGATTGGCGCATGGGCTGCAAGATTGCCGGGCGCGATTTCATCGTCAGCCTGTCGCGCCTTGCCGGCGAGCCGGCAACGATGGTGCTGGTATCGCTGCTCGATCGAACCAACCAGCTGCAGACGGAAAAGAGCCTGCGCCGCGAAATGGTGTCCGATGCGCTGACCGGCCTCCCCAATCGCAGCGGATTTGAAGAGGCCGTCGACAAGGCGCTCAGCCAGCCGGAAATGCAGGAACAGCAATTTGCGATCCTGCTGATCGACCTGTCGCGGTTCGGACGGGTCAACGAGGCGATCGGGCCGCTTGCCGGTGACGAATTGCTGATCACCGTCGCCCGCCGCCTGCAATCGAACCTGCGCGCGGGCGACTTCCTCGCGCGGACTGGGGGCAACGAGTTTTCCATTTTCGCCAAGGTGACGAGCGGGCGGCTCGACGTGCACGAGCTGGCGCGACGCGTACGTGCGTGTTTCGACAATCCTTGCCGCCTGTCAGAGCTCAAGATCAGTATCGACTGCGCGATCGGTTGCGCAATTCAGAAAAATGGCAAAGTCGATGTCGAGGACGCTATTCGCCATGCGCAGATCGCGCTCAAGCAGGCGAAGCTGTCCGACCGGACCGAAATCTACGAACCCCAGGTCGGAACCGTGACCAGGGATCGGTTCAGCATGGAGACTCAGCTGCGCGACGCGATCGAGCGCGACGAACTCTCGTTGGCGTTCCAGCCGCTGATCGACCTCAAGTCCGGGGCGGTCGCAGGTTTCGAGGCGCTGGCGCGCTGGCATCACGCCGACGGCACGATCGGACCGGCCGATTTTATTCCTATCGCCGAAGATTCAGGGCTGATCGTTCCGCTCGGTCGCTGGGCGATCCAGACCGCAGCGCAGACGCTGGCCGACTGGGATGCCCGCCTGGGCCAGCTTATCCCGGTATATGTCGGGATCAACGTGTCGGCCATCCAGCTCGCCCGCGACGATGTTGTCGGGATCGTCCGCAATGCCATGACCGATGCCGGCATCGGCGGCGAGCGGTTGATGCTCGAACTGACCGAAAGCGCCATTATCGGCGATCCCGACAGGGCAATGGCGGTGCTCGCCGATCTCAAGACGCTCGCTACGCGCATCGCGATGGACGATTTCGGGACCGGCTATTCGAACCTCGCCTATCTGCAGCGCCTGCCGATCGACGTTCTCAAGATCGATAGGAGCTTCGTTCAGGCGATGGCCGAGGACAACGACCAGGCGGCGATCCTGCGAACGATCCAGGGTCTTGCCGAATCGCTCGGCATGCAAACCACCGCCGAGGGCATCGAGAACAAGGAAACCGAGCGCGCGCTGTCGTTGCTCGGCTGCACCTTCGGCCAGGGCTATTATTATTCTGAAGCCGTCGATGCCGACGCGGCGTTCGCTTACTGGGAACGCTCGCTCAAACGTTGAGCCATGATCGCGCGCGCGCGTGTCGCGTCGGGAAAATCATCCGCCACCCATTGCTCTTCGATCTCGCGCAACAGCCGCGCGACTTCTGGCCCGACCGGGACGCCCTGTGCGACCAGCATGCCGCCCTTGATCGGGAATTGCGGTGGCGTCCAGCCTTCGAGCCGGTCGAGAGCCCGGGCTGCATCATCGGGGTCGGCGGCCAGCAACCAGCGGTCGCGCGCTCCCTCGATGCCGATCGCATACGCAAGATGGCGGGGATCGGCGGTGCGATCGAGCGGCTCGGTGCGGGCGCACCTGAATCGCCTGCGGATGGCGGTCGACACTTTGAGCCGCGTGGCCAGCGCGACCGCCTTCGCCGCATCGACCGGGGCCATGGCGATCAACCGCCGGACCGGGTCGATCGCGAGATCGCACGCACGCTCGCTGGCGATGAGCCGTGCCAGCCGGTCATGCGACGCCGTGTCGAATTCGGGAATGATCGCGGCGAATATTCCGCGCTCGATCATCAGCAGGACGGTTCCGCGGGGATCGGGCAAGGCGAGGAGGCGCAGCAGTTCTCCGGCGAGCCGTTCTTGCGAGAGGCTGCGCATTGTCGTCGCTTTTGCGGTGACCGCCGCCAGCGCCTCGGCGTCGGGCGCGCCCTGGCCGAAACGTGCGTGAAAGCGAAAGAAGCGCAGGATGCGCAGGTGGTCTTCGTCGATCCGCCGGTCGGCATCGCCGATGAACCGGACGCGCCCCTCGGCGAGATCGGCGAGACCGCCGAAAAAGTCCGTGACCCGTCGGGTCGCGGGGTCGGCATAGAGCGCGTTGATCGTGAAATCGCGTCGCGCCGCGTCCTCGCGCCAGTCGGTCGAAAACCGGACCGTCGCGCGGCGGCCGTCGGTGGCGACGTCGCGGCGCAGCGTCGTCACCTCGAACGGCCGTCCGTCGACGACCGCGGTGATCGTGCCATGCGCGATGCCGGTGGGGACCGCCTTGATACCGGCATCCCTCAGGCGGCGCGCGACCTCTTGCGGCAGCAGCGGCGTGGCAAGATCGATATCGGTTACCGGCAGGCCCGCAATCGTGTCGCGCACCGCGCCGCCGACATAGCGGACCGCGCCGCCATCGGCGCTGAGCGCATCGACCAGCGCGGCGAGGCGCGGATCGTCCTGCCATTCGGCGGGCGGCAGCCGCGTCATGCGCGCGTCCCGCTGCCTAGCACGCGGTTGAAACGCGCCGGCTCGCGATCGAGCCCCAGCCGCGCGGCGAGGTTGATGACCATCCCCGCGGTCGCGCCCCAGACCGTTTCGTCATGGCCGATGATGCGGAAATAACGCCGGATTGCGCCCTCCCATTCGCTTTCCTGCGGCTCGCGATTGGCGGGATCGAACAGGATGTCGGCGCGGATCTCGAACACGCTCGCGACCTCCGCGGGATTGGGCCGAAGGTCGAGGTCGGGCGGGACCGTGACGATGACCGGGGTGACATGAAAATTGGTCCCGGTCAGGTAGGTCGGCCCCGTCCCGACGACGTCGGCGGCGGTGCGCGGCAGCGCGATTTCCTCTTCGGCCTCGCGCAGTGCGGCGACGATCGCGTCCTCGCCCGGGTCGATGCGCCCGCCGGGAAAGGCGACCTGCCCGGCATGGTTGCGCAGCGCTTGGGTCCGCCGCGTCAGGATGACGGTCGGCTCGGCGCGATCGACAAAGGCGACGAGGACCGCCGCCGCCACCGCTGGGCCGTCGGGATCGCGATTCGACCAGGCGTCGTCGCCGATCAGGGCGACCGGCGCGGCATCATGTTCGGCGAGCGCGCGGGCGAGCGATGCGGCGAGCGTCGTCACGCCGGCGCCAGTGCGAACATGGCGCCGTCGCTCCAGATCGCGGGCGGAGGATCGCCATCGACATCGTCGAGCGCCAGGCCGACGAGCTCGTAATAGACCGGCCGCACGATCAGCGCCTCGAGGCCGTTGCCGATCTTGCCGCGGACATGGAGATAGGGGTGCGGACCGTCGTCGCGATCCTCGAACCGCAGCGGGTGATCGCTGCCGGCGACCACGATGTCCCCCGTATTGAGGCGAAAGGCGAGGCGGCGGTTCCGCCCCGCGCCCTCCGCCTTGACCTCGACCGCGGTAAACGGCGCGTCGTCGACGGCGAGGGCGAGCCTCTCGACCGGCGTGACCAGCACATGGGATCCGTCGGGCTCACGCCGCAACACGGTCGAAAACAGTTTGACCATCGCCGCGCGACCGATCGGCGTGCCCTGATGAAACCAGGTCCCGTCGGCGGCAATCCGCATTTCGCTGTCGCCGCAATGTTGCGGATGCCATTTTTCGACCGGGGGGAGCGATCCGTTGTTCGCATAGCGCATCAACTCGGCGAGCGAGGTCGAGGCGAGATCGGGGGCGGGGGGCTGGATCGGTTCGGCCATGATGCGTCTTCGAATACGCAAAAGCCGTGCTTCACGCAAAGGCGCAAGCGTCGCGCCTCACCGCGCACTCGACCGGGGCGAGCGGCGCGGCTATGCGATGAGGCCAGAGCAACCGACAGAAAGCGCCGTTCCTTGTCCCACACCGACCAGCTGGTCCTCGAAGTCAGCGATCTCGAAATCGACGTGCTTACCGGCATCTATTCGGAGGAGACCCACCTGCCGCAGCCGCTGCGCGTATCGGTGCGCGCCGAGCTCAAGATCGCCGACCGCTATGCGCCCGACACCGCTTTGTCGGAATCGAAAAACTATATGGACCTCAAGCACGCGGTGACCGAGGCGATCCCGCGCGATTGCCATTTCACGCTGATCGAGGCGGTCGCCGACCATATCATCGAAACGGTCTTCCTGCAGGACGACAAGGTGTCGGCGGTAGCGGTTTCGATCGTCAAGCTGGCGATTGCCGAGCGCGGCGAGAAGATCGGCATCACGATGCGGCGAACGCGGCGGTGACAGAGCGCGCGGGACCGATCGCGCTGGTGACGGGCGGGCTGCACCGCGTCGGCGCCCAGATTTCGGCGACGCTCGCCGCGGCCGGTTACCGCCTTGCCCTGCACGGCCGCAGCGACCCCGCGCCCGACGACGATCTCGCAACGGCGCTGGGCGAACACGCCACCGACTTCGCGGTCTTTGCCGCCGATTTCGCGCTGCCCGATGAGGTCGACGATCTGGCGCAACGGGTCAGCGCCCATTTCGGGCGCGCGCCGGATCTGCTGGTCAATAATGCGTCGCTGTTCGAACCGGGCGGCTGGGAGGCGGCCGACGATGCCGCGATGCGCCGCCACATGCAGGTCAACTGCCTCGCCCCGATCGCGCTCGCCCGCGCGGTCGTCGGGCGCGCCGACCAGGGCCAGACGCAGGCCATCGTCAACATCCTCGATCAGCGCGTCGCAAGTCCGGTTCCCGACCAGTTCGCCTACAGCATCTCGAAACAGGCGCTGTGGCAGGCGACGCGGACGCTGGCGATCGCGCTGGCGCCGCGTGTCCGGGTCAACGCCGTCGCCCCGGGCCCGACGCTGCCGAGCGAGGATTACGATACCGACCAATGGGACAAGGTGGCGGCGATGCTGCCGCTCGGGCGCCATTCGAGCGGGCGCGGGATCGCCGATGCCGTGCGCTATCTCGCGACCGCGAGCGAAGTGACCGGGCAGACGCTGTTCGTCGACGGCGGCGCCAGCCTGAGGGGCTGGGACCGCGATTTCATGTATTTATAGGTCAGGCCTTCATCAGGCCGATCTCGACCAGTCGCTCGCGCAGATAATCGTCGGCCAGGATCGGCTCGGGATAGCGGTTCGGATGCTCGGCGTCGATGCAGCCGGGCAGTGTGCGAATCGGGAAATCGGACCGCAGGTGGAGGAAGAACGGCATCGAATAGCGCGCCTTGCTGGCGCGCCCGGCATCGGGATTGCGCACCTGGTGCGTCGTCGATGGCAGGCGGTGGTTGGTCAGCCGCTGAAGCATGTCGCCGACATTGACGGCGAGCGCTCCCGGCGGCGGATTGACCGGCAGCCAGCTGCCGTCGCGTGCCTTGATCTCGAGTCCCGCCTCTTCGGCGCCGAGGAGCAGCGTGATCAGGTTGATATCCTCGTGCGCGCCGGCACGAATGCCCGGCGCGCTGCAGTCGACCGGGGGGTAATGGAGCAGGCGCAGGACGCTGTTGCCGTCGCTGATCGGTCCGTCGAACCAGTCCTCGTCGAGCCCAAGGTAGAGCGCGATCGCCGACAGCAGCTCGCCGCCGACCCGATCGAACTCGTCGTAGAGCGGGGCGAACGTCTCGCGAAACCCCTCGGGCCGCGTCGGCCAGATGTTGGGCGGCATGCTGTCCGACAGTCTATGGCCTTCGGGCAGGTCGCGGCCGACGTGCCAGAACTCCTTGAGATCGACGTGCTGCGCATTCTTGGCGATCTCGGTGCCGAACGCGGTATAGCCGCGCGCTCCGGCGCGTCCTTCGAGCAGGTAGCTCCGCTTTTCCGCCTCGGGCAGCGCGAAGAACGCGCGCGTCAGCTCCCATGCCTGGTCGACGAGCTGCTGATCGAGGCCGTGATCCTTGATCATGGCAAATCCGAATTGCTCGAACGAGGCGCCGAACGCCTGGGCGAATTCGCGCTTCGGGAGGGTCATCGAGATGACGGGAACCTGATCCGGCATTGGTCTATCCATTCTGCTGTACGATAAAATCGCGCTACTATATCGTTCAACAACACGAAAGGGCTTGCGATGCATCACGTTTGCCGGAACCTGTACGACCAGCGCGAGTTGGATCGGCATTGGGCGATCGTCCAAATCTAGGAGTGGGATAATCGATATGGGTGCAAGATTTTTCAGGGCGGCGCTGCTGGCGGTGCCGATGCTGTTGGCATCGGCATGCGGTGACAGCACCCTGAACAACGAAGCGGATGCGATCAACGCGACGAGCATCGATGCGCTGCCCGTGCCCGAAGGCCCCGCGAGCGACGATCTGTCGAACACGGTCGTCGAAAGCATTCGCAACCTTCCCGATACCGTTCGCTTCATGGCGGCGCTGACCAGTTCGGGCGTCGGCAAAACGCTCGTCGATGGCGGTCCCTATACCATTTTCGTTCCCAGCGACTCGGCATTCGACAGCCTGCCCGATGGCGAGCTCGACAAGTTGATGACGCCCGAGAACAAGGCGCGCATGGCCGCCATCGTGAACTACCATGTCGTCAAGGGTGCGATAAAAGCATCGGATTTGCGTAGCTTGATTAAAAAGGGCGGCGGCACTGCGGTCATCAAGACGCTGGACGGTTCTGACCTGACAGCCAAAGCAGAAGATGATATGATTACGCTGACGGATAACACCGGAAAGGTGGCGACGATTGGGGCCTCGGACATCGCTGCTGGAAACGGCACGGTCCACCTCATCGACAAACTGCTGCTGCCAAATCCGGGCTGAGATCGGCCGTCAGGCCGTGCGAATGCGGCGCGCGCACATCCCCCCGCTCACGGCGCGCTTCGCCTGAGGGTCGTTTCGTCCGACGGTTCGCCGAAGGACGGGGCGGCCCTCTTGCCTTGCGGACAGCGAAGACGCTTTCCGCCGCTGGGCCTTCCAACGTCGATCGCGCTGCGTTAGGCAGGCGGCCATGAGCAAAATCCGATACTGGTTGATGAAGTCCGAACCCGACGCCTATAGCTGGGACGACCTGGTCGCCGAGGGCGAAGGCAGGTGGGACGGCGTGCGCAATGCGCAGGCCGCCAATTTCATGCGCGAGATGAGTGTCGGCGATCGCGTCCTGTTCTACCACAGCATCACCGGCAAGGAAGCGGTCGGGATCATGGAGGTCAGCAAGCCCGCCTATCCCGATCCGACGGCCGAGCAACCCGACAAATGGCCCGACAAATGGGTCGCCGTCAGCGTCAGGCCGGTGACGAAGCTGAAGCGTCCCGTCACGCTGGCGCAGATGAAGGCCGACGATCGCCTCTCCGAGATGAAGATGTTGCGCCAGTCGCGGCTGTCGGTCTGTCCGCTGACGACGCGTGAATGGCAGGCGGTCACTGCCATGGCGGAGCAAGGCTGACCGAAATCCACGCCGAATCGGTTCGACCGCGCGGGCATTTGCAATTTTGATCCGTTCTGGATATGTTCGTGCAACGGACCATTTGTGTTCCGTTTGGCGTCGATCGTCGACGCGATTGGGCCAAAGCGGAACGAGTCGCGATTGTTCGAACGGACGGTATCACCGCAATGGTCGTCCAAAGTCGAGGAGGACGTCATGAGCCCGATGCGAACCGATCAACCGACGCGGCAATTTCCCGATCTTCACCAGACCACGGTGCTGGCCATTTGCGGCGGCGGATATGACGTCGCGCTGGGCGACGCGACCGGCGGTCATGCCCGCATCGTCCGCACCGTGACGATCGACGACGTCGCGCCGCAGGACATGGCGCCACCCGAAACGCGGCTGGTCTGGATCGGTATCGCCGGTCCGCTGGACGACCAATGGAACGACTGGATCGCCGATCGCATCGCGGCCGATCCCGCCAAGGCCTATATCGTCGATGCGATCGGCGATGCGGCGATCGACAGCGCCTGGGCGTCGTTCGGGAGCAGTCGCTGCACCGTGCTCGCCGATGCCGACGGCGTCGACCGGCACATCGCGCTGCAATCGGCGATCACCGATCTCGCGCCGGCGGCGTTCGACAGTCGCGGCGAAAGCCAGCCGAGCGAACTCGACCGGCTGCGCGAGGAGGTGGGGCGCATCGCCCATGCCCTGTCGCGGCTGACCCGATGCGAGGCCGACCGGATGCTGGCCCAGCGGCCCGGCGCGGCGGCTCTCGCCGGTCGCGATGCGGCGTCCGGCTGGCCGGTCGATGGCGGCACCCATGGCGTTGCCGACGATCGCCACGGCTATGGCTATCAGCCCACGCTCCATCCGCATGGCCAGGGCGGCGTGACCTCGCTCGAGATCCGCAAGATGATCCGCATGCGCCGCTTGCGCGACAAGCATTTCGATGCTGCGCTGTTCAGCGATCCCGCGTGGGACATGCTGCTCGACCTGATGGCGGCGCGAATCGACCGGCGGCCGGTATCGGTGTCGAGCCTGTGCATCGCCGCGGCGGTCCCGGCGACGACGGCGCTGCGCTGGATTAAGACGATGACCGAGACGGGCCTGTTCGAACGGCGCAGCGACCCGCATGACGGCCGGCGCGTGTTCATCGCGCTGAGCGATCAAGCGGCGAAGGGGCTCGACGCCTATTTCACCGATGTCCGCGCGGTCGGCTCGCTATTGCCGGTGTGATGCCGGCCGGGACGGTGGTGGGCGCTGACGGGCTCGAACCGCCGACCCTCTCGGTGTAAACGAGATGCTCTACCAACTGAGCTAAGCGCCCATCCCGGCGGCCCGTGCCCCTAGCGGTCGCCCGCCGGGGGTGCAAGCGTTACTGCGCCGCGAGCTTGCGCAGCACGTACTGCAGGATGCCGCCATTGTAGTAATATTCGAGCTCGTTGGCGGTGTCGATGCGGCACAGCGCCTCGAACGTCTCGCGCGAACCGTCGGCGCGGGTGAGCGTTACGGCGATGCTCTGGCGTGGTTTGAGGTCGGCGACGCCTTCGATCGTGAAGCTCTCCTCGCCGGTCAGGCCGAGCGTGGTTCGCGTGGTTCCTTCGGCGAACTGCAGCGGCAGCACGCCCATGCCAACGAGGTTCGAACGGTGGATGCGTTCGAAGCTTTCGGCGACGACCGCGCGAACGCCGAGCAGGATCGTGCCCTTGGCGGCCCAGTCGCGTGACGAGCCGGTGCCGTATTCCTTGCCCGCGACGACGACGAGGGGCGTGCCGTCGGCCTTGTGCTTCATCGCGGCGTCGTAGATTGCCATCGTTTCGCCGTCGTATCTGGTCATGCCGCCTTCGACGCCGGGGACCATTTCGTTCTTGATGCGGATGTTGGCGAAGGTGCCGCGCATCATGACCTCGTGGTTGCCGCGGCGCGAGCCGTAGCTGTTGAAGTCGGCGCGGCTAACCTGATGATCCATAAGGTATTTTCCGGCCGGGCTGTCCTGTTTGATGGCGCCGGCAGGCGAGATGTGGTCGGTGGTGATCGAATCGCCGAGCAGCGCGAGGCATTTCGCATCGCGGATGTCGCCGACGGGGGCGGGGGTCATTTCCATGCCGTCGAAATAGGGCGGGTTGGCGATGTAGGTCGAACCCGCGCGCCAGGCGTAGGTGGCCGAACCCGCGACGTCGATCGCGCGCCACTTGTCGTCGCCGGAGTATACCTGGGCGTAACGCGCCATGAACATGTCGCGGTTGACGAACTGGTCGACCTTGGCGCGGACTTCGGCATTGGTCGGCCAGATGTCGGCGAGGAAGACGTCGTTGCCGTCGCGGTCCTGCCCCAATGGCGTCGAGACCATGTCGGTGGTGACGGTGCCCTTCAATGCATAGGCGACGACGAGCGGCGGCGAGGCGAGGAAGTTGGCGCGCACGTCCTGCGACACGCGGCCCTCGAAATTGCGGTTGCCCGACAGGACCGAGGCGACGACGAGGTTGTTGTCGTTGATCGCTTTCGACAGCGGCGGCGCGAGCGGCCCCGAATTGCCGATGCAGGTGGTGCAGCCGTAACCGACGAGGTTGAAGCCGAGCGTGTCGAGTTCCTTCGAAAGCCCCGCCTTGTCGAGGTAATCGGTGACGACCTGCGATCCCGGCGCGAGCGAGGTCTTGACCCACGGCTTGCAGGTGAGGCCGAGCGCGTTGGCTTTCTGCGCAACGAGGCCGGCGGCGATGAGGACGGTGGGGTTCGAGGTGTTGGTGCAGCTGGTGATCGCGGCGATGACGACGTCGCCGTCGCCGATCGTGCCTTCCTGGCCTTCGGGCGCGACGCGGTCGTGCGTCGATGCGCCATAGGGATCGGCGCCGCTGTTGGCGCCATCGGCCGCCGCGCCCGCCTCGACGGGAACGCGAACCGCCTTTTCGCGGCTGTAGACGCTGGCGAGATCGCGGTTGAACAGGTCGTCGACGCCGGTCAGCGCGACCTTGTCCTGCGGCCGCTTGGGTCCGGCAAGGCTGGGGACGACGTCGGTCATGTCGAGCTCGAGGCTGTCGGTGAAGACGAAGTCGCGGTCCTCGCCGGCTTCGCGCCACATGCCCTGCGCGCGGCAATAGGCCTCTACCAGCGCGATCTGTTCCTCCGAGCGGCCGGTCAGGCGCATATATTCGATCGTCTTGGCATCGACCGGGAAGAAGCCACAGGTCGCGCCGTATTCGGGCGCCATGTTCGAAATCGTCGCGCGGTCGGCGAGGCTGAGGACGTCGAGCCCGGGGCCGTGGAATTCGACGAAGCGGCCGACGACGCCGTGCGCGCGCAGCATCTGCGTGACGGTGAGCACGAGGTCGGTCGCGGTGATGCCCTCTGCCATCGCGCCGGTCAGGCGGAAACCGACCACTTCGGGGATCAGCATCGAGACGGGCTGGCCGAGCATCGCGGCCTCGGCCTCGATCCCGCCGACGCCCCAGCCGAGCACGCCGAGGCCATTGACCATCGTCGTGTGGCTGTCGGTGCCGACGCAGGTGTCGGGATAGGCGATCGCGTTGCCGTCACCATCCTTGCCGGTCCAGACCGACTGGGCGACGTGTTCGAGATTGACCTGGTGGCAGATGCCGGTGCCCGGGGGGACGACGGCGAAATCGTCGAGCGCCTTCGATCCCCATTTGAGGAATTCGTAGCGTTCGATGTTGCGTTCGTATTCGCGGACGACGTTGTCCTCGAACGCGCGTGGCGTGCCGAATTCGTCGACCATGACCGAGTGATCGATGACGAGGTGGACGGGGACCTGCGGGTTGATCTTGGCCGGATCGCCGCCGAGCGCGGTGATCGCATCGCGCATCGCGGCGAGATCGACGACGCACGGAACGCCGGTGAAATCCTGCATCAGCACGCGCGCGGGGCGATACTGGATTTCCTTGGTCGATTTGGGATCGGCGGCCCAGGCGACGACCGCGGCGGCATCCTCGGTCGAGACGGTCGCGCCGCCGTCTTCGAAGCGCAGCATGTTCTCGAGCAGCACCTTCATCGAGAAGGGCAGGCGGTCGATATTGGCCTGTGCGTCGCCGCCCAGAGCCGCGGCGGCCCTGGCGAAGCTGTAATAGCCGTACGACGCGCCGCCGACGGTGAGGGTGTCGCGGGTGTTGAGGGAGTCGGTCATGAGGGGCCTCGTCTGAAAGTGGTACTTTCAGCCGGTGTGGTCAGTGGCTCGACCGGACCCGTTTCAGGTGCGGGGAGGGAAACACAACCGGCACGAAAGCTGGGGATTCGTGAGTTGCCCGCGCTCTAGCAGGGGGAGGGGGATCGGGGAAGGGGGGCGTACACTGTTGAGTTATTTGCTATGAGCATTGAATTCAGTCGTTCGACCTTGCAATAATGCACCTCAAAAGCGTCGGCCGGTTTTGCTCCAACTAAAGATTATGACGCAAAGGCCATTAAAAACTGAACTGCATCACTGGTGGCCGCGAGGACTCTCTGAGTATTGGGCGGCGGGCGACGGCATGGTTTCGGTAATTCAGCCGGATGGAACCGTGCACCGCGCGCCGCCGGGCGCGTTCGGGGCGATCACCAATGCCCATCATATGAAGATGGGCGGACCGTGGGATTCGACCTTCGAGCCGATCTTCAACGAGCCCGACAATGAAATGGCGGCGTTCGTGCAGTGGCTAGGAACGCTCGAGGCTTCGCTAGCGTCGCCAGATCAGCTGATGGTCGAGCGGATAGTGCCGCAGCCGCTCCCAGATGAGCGCGCGGCTCAGATCGCCCGTGTCACCGCGTCGCTGCTCGCCCGCAGTCCGAGCATTCGCGTGGCGATTAAGCGGACCACCGAATACTACCGGCGCGGTTTCGGGCTGGCCGACCCCACCGCCGACAAGACGCTGATCGCTGCCAACCAGCGCGGGCTCTACGACGCCTATCGCAAACGCATGATGCATGGCCGCTGGGCGATCCTCTTCAGCGACGAGAAGGAATTCATTGCTGGCGACGGCTTTTTTCACAATTTTCCCGCCTCGCAGGACGCGCTCAACTCCGGGCTTAAGTTAGTGCTGCCGATCCTCCCGACGGCGACGATCGTCTATATGTCGCCGATGCAATATCCATCCGAGCCGCGCTTGGTGACCTTGCGGCTCGGCGCAGACGAGGTGGAGCGGTTGAACGCGATTACCCAGGTCTATGCCAGCGGCTTCCTCTTTTATCGCGACGCCAAGCCGGAGCTCAGCGACGCCTTTCAGCACGGCGAGCATCGCCAGTTCCAATATCATGGTCACCACTGGCTCGACCCGCTGCTCGACGATCTGTCGCAATATAACCGTTGGGGGAAGGATGGTGCCGCCGGTATCTTAAGCCGCCGTCCATTTAGTGAATCGCTCGAAGGCAATCGCTCGCTCGGTCGTTTCGTAGCCCGAGGCGACTAGATCAGGGTTCGCCCCTGCGGACTGCCGCCTCGACCGCCGCCCGCTCGAAGCCGATCTGTAGAAGCTCCAAAGGCAACTGAGTCGATAACTGAACGCCAGCTTGAACAGTCGCACTCTAGCTGCGACGAAATATCGGATCCCCCGGTCCGCTTGAGCCTGGGAACTGCCAACCCATGTGGGTGACCGTGTTGATCACGGCACAGGCCAACTCGGCCGTGTGACGCTGAAGCTGTTCGAGATAGGCGGTGTCGATCGGGGTCTTGAACTTTTCGATCCTCTTGTTCACGAACAAAGGCAAGGACCGGCCGGAATCGTCCGGCATGCCCCATGAGCCATGGCATATCACGTTGCGGACAACCGCTGCCGCCCGCAGATCGGCGATCAATTCGTCCAAATTCTCAATAGAGGCATCGCCGTGGTCGCGCACCACCTTCCCGTAGCTGTCGGTTAGGTTGCCGAGCGGATCTGAGAGAGCGTGTTCCAGCGTCTTAAGCCAGCCCAGGTACGCTTCTTGAATTTGATCATCTGGGTATGAGCGCATGGCTGTGAAAGAGAAGATGGCCTTGCCCAGCGTCTCCTCCAGAAAGCCGAACGTGGCCACTGCGCGACCGAGCGCCTGCCAGAAATCGGACGGGTGCCGATGTGTCGGAAATCCCACGGGCAACCTATCCACGTCCACCACATGACGGCGGGGCTCATCCATGTTCGCCTCCATCTTGCTTCGGTAGGAACCGCTCACGCGTCTCGGCCCCCACCCTCCCGGCCTGAACGCCCCACGCGGTGTTGGCACTAAACCACGCCTCCAGATCCTGCACTTGGTCCAACGTAACAGTCCGACGCGTCGGGTCTATCGGTTGGCGCGGTTCGAGGCGATTTCCATACAGATCGCCAAGCAAGACGTTCTGCATTTCAGTCAGGAAATCCTCAGTGTAAGCGGTGGCGTCATCCACCGCACGGATCAGCTGGTCGCTGCATTTCCGAACGGCCAGCGCGCCCTCGATGCTCGGAGGCTTGTAGGGGAATATGCCACCACGTGGGCAGGGCAGGCATGACGTCCAAAACGAAGTCCAAGAACATCGATTGGCGGCTGTCGTGCAGGACCGTGTTCATGGCGGTGCGGAAGATAAGGATGCGGGGGTCAACGATCCGCCGATTCTCAATCAGGAATATGAACCGCAGGGCGGCATCGGTGAACTCGCCGTAGAGCGCGCTCAATGCCGGGAACCGAGCACTTGGAAGGTTGTAGGCCAGCATGGCGGCTTCCGCCCGTGCGGCTACCTCGATCTCCATGTTCATGGTGTGGAGCTTGGTGCTCAACTCGATGGACGCATCTGCCAATCCACGACAGATAGACACCGCATCCTCATACAACGCCGCGTTGATTTTCCTGCGCTCGGTCTCGGCAATGGCTGCGCGTGACTGCCGTCCTTGTGACCTCACCTGAGCGATGACGGCGCCGACACCGAAGATCGCAGCACTCGCCGTCGCCGCAGCGCCCACCAGCGCAGCTTGAAGCTCCGCTGAAAGTCCGGTCCACCACGCTGCAATGCCAAGCATCGATCACCCCCTTAAGATAGGTATCACGGGATAACATACCTAGCTATCGGCCATTGTTAAGTTGTTGTCTTGGCGCTAGCTTTCCACACACGACGCGAGTGATTTGGATACGGAAGCGCTCGCTTGCCCTCGCCATGACAGCCCTCGCCATCTAAGCCGCACTCCTCGCGCTCGGCCGCGCACCGGCTCACTCATCGTGCAATCAGCGGCGACGTAGTCTTCGTTCGGCTATGTGCTGGCCGGCTTCGCGATGAGCGTGCTCGCCGGCGGGCGCGGCTGGGCTTCGGCGATGCCGCCGGTCGCGGCGCGGGTCAGGCGACGCGCGGGGCGAGAAAGCGCTTTCCTACACTTTATCATCTAACCTATATGGTTCGTTTCTCCAGGTCGGGCGGGAGCGGGCGTATGGGTTCGGGTGGCGAGCGGGGCGGGAAGACTGGCGAGGTTGGGGAGGTGAGGCAGGCTACCCCTCCACCATCGGCTGGCGCCGATGGTCAGCGTGTCGAATCAGGCCCCCGGCCTGTCTCGTCCGCGCTTCCCCATGCCGGGGAGGAATTGAAGCCGTTCCGGCCGCGGCAGGACGGGATGGCGGCGGCGCGGCGCAAGCGCTTTATCCAGGTGCTGGGCTCGACCGGGTGCGTCAAGGACGCGGCGCGGGCGATCGGGGTGACGACGACGAGCGCCTATCGCGCGCGCAAGCGCCTGCCCGACTTTGCCGCCGACTGGGCGACCGCGCTCGACATGGCGCGCACCGATATCGAGCAGGTCACGTGGAAGCGCGCGGTCGAGGGGGCCGAGGTGCCGATCGTGCGCGGCAACGAGATCGTCGCGACCTACAGGAAGCCGTCGGACGCGATGCTGCGCCTGCTCTATACGCGCGGCAACAGCGGCACGACGCTGCGCGGCGCCGACGGCAAGTTTCGCGCGATGCCGCCGCCCGAGGAGCTGCTGACATGGGAAGAGTGGCAGGAGAACTGGCGCTTCGACGGCTGGGGCAGGAAATACCAGCAGCCCGGTCCCGAGGAGATGCGCGCCGCGCTGACGGCCGAGATCAGGGAGATCCGGCGGCGGTTGCTGGGGCTGTCCGAGGGTGAGGATGGCGATGCCGGGGACGAGGATGGCGAGGGCGGAAGGTGAGCGGCGCGCGTCGCGGCCGTTCGATCGCGTTGCGGTCGTTGTCAGGTCCGGTTCCCCGCACTAACCTCACTCGCGAGAGGGGAGGCCGGACATGACGCAGGCGATTTCGTTGCGGGCGATGGGGATCGCGCTGGGGCTGACCGCGCTGTCGGCGCTGGGGGTGTTGGCGGCATTGTCGGCGCTCGGCCCCGACTGGGCGCGCTACCTGCCCGCCTCGTGCACCGCGACGCACTGTTTCTGCGAATTTCCGCGGCCCGGCGCGCTGATCGTGCAGCCGGCGGCGACGTGGTCTTCGTTCGCCTATGTGCTGGTCGGATGGCTGATGATCGTGCCGGGCGCACGGGACTCCGGGTCGGCGCTGGGGCCGGTCGCGGCGCGGACGCTGGGGGCGACCGCGATCCTCGTCGGGGTCGGCTCGGCGCTGATGCACGCGACGCTGACCCTGTGGGGGCAGTTCCTCGACGTCGTCGGCATGTACCTGATCGGGTCGTTCGAGCTGGTCTGGGCGCTGGCGCGCTGGCGGCGGATCGGCGAGCGGCGCGCGGTCGCGCTGTTCGCGGCGCTGTGCGTCGTCCTCGTCGCGCTGCTGATCGCCTTGCCCGAGGTGCGCCGCTGGCTGTTCGCGGTGCTGCTGATCGGCGCGATCGTCGTCGAGCTGGTCTTTGCCCGCCCGCTGCGCCCCGGCGTGCGCGTGCGGTTGTTCCTCGCCGGGCTGGCGACGATGGCGGTCGCGTTCGGCATCTGGATCCTCGACCAGAACGGGACGCTGTGCGCGCCGCACAGCCTGGTCCAGGGCCATGCGGTCTGGCATTTGCTCGGCGCGACGTCGCTGGGGCTGCTCTACGCCTACTACCGCAGCGAGCGGGCAGGCGGCGAGGCGGCGTAGCGCGCGCGGCGGGGCGAAGCGCTTTCCTATCGTTTTCGCGTAGATGCGTCGTTGCGGCGCGACCGCGGGATTAACATATGTTTATCGTGTCGCCGCTACACCGGCGCGATGACAGCGGGGATCGAGCGCAGAACGAGGATCGCGGGGGCGAAGGCGGCGCGGCTGCCGTCGGCCGCGCGGCTGTCGCGGCGCAGCGCCTGGGCGATCGTCGCCGCGGGCAGCGTGCTGGCGGTGGCGGGCGACGCGCTGACCGGCACGCAGGCGTGGTTCGGGCCGATCTACCTCGCGCTGATCGGGCTGGCGGCGCTGTCGCTCGGCGGGTATCATGCGATCGCGCTCGGATTAGCCTTTCTCGGCGCGGCCTATCTGGTCAACGGCGATACGCTCTACCCGTTCGGCGGCGGGGCGGTGGCGTGGAACATGGCGATGCGCGTCGTCGGCGTCAGCTTCATCGTCTGGCTGCTCGTCAGGGTGCGGCGATCGCATGCGCAGCAATGGCTGCTCGCGCGTACCGACCCGCTGACCGGCGCGCTCAATCGCCAGGCGTTTTTCGAAACCGCGCCGCGGCTGGCGCGCAGCACATGCTGGGGGCTGATCGCCTATGCCGATATCGACGGGTTCAAGGCGCTCAACGACATCCACGGCCATGCCGCCGGCGATGCGGTGCTCAAGGCGTTCGCCGACGACGTCCGCCGCGCGATCCGCAAGACCGACCTGCTCGCGCGGATCGGCGGCGACGAGTTCGTCATCTATCTCGAGGCCGCCAGCGAGGCCGACGCACGCGCCATCGCGCAGCGGCTGCACCTGCGGATGAACGCGGTGGCGCGCGCGGGCAGCGGGGCGATGCGCTGCAGCCTCGGCGTCCTGCTGGTGCCGCCCGGGCCGGCCTCGCTCGACGCCGAGATCCGCCTCGCCGACATGCTGATGTACCAGGCCAAGAGCGAGGGCGCCGCGCTCGTCGTCGCGACCGCGCGCTGGCACGACGGCGCGCTGCGCGTGCCCGACATGCCGGTGCCCGAGAGCCCCGCCAGATTCCGTCTCGTCGCCCGCAACGACCGCGCCGCCTGACGCGACGACACGCCGCGCGGGTTGGAATGCACGCCGCGCCGCGCTAGGCGCTGGGGGCATGGATATTCAGGCGATCGTCGAGCAGGTGTGGGCCGAGCTGGCCGAGCGGCGCGGCAGCGGTGCCGTGGCCGACTATATCCCAGCGCTGGCGCGGGTCGACCCGCGCCGGTTCGGGATCGCCGTCGCCACGCCGGATGGCGGCTTTCATTGCGCCGGCGACGCCGACGAGCCGTTCTCGATCCAATCGATTTCCAAGGTCTTCGTGCTCGCGCTGGCGCTCGATCGCCACGGCGCAAGACTGTTCGACAAGGTCGGGCGCGAGCCGTCGGGCGACCCGTTCAACTCGATCGTCCAGCTCGAACGCGACCAGGGCATCCCGCGCAATCCGTTCATCAACGCCGGCGCGATCGTCACCACCGACCATTTGATCGACGATCGCCCGGTCGACGAAGCGGTGGCCGAGCTGCTCGCGCTGCTGCGCAAGATGGCGCGCGATCCGGGCATCACGATCGACGGCGAGGTCGCGATGTCCGAATCGACGGCGGGCGACCGCAATCGCAGCCTGGCCTATTTCATGGCGAGTTTCGGTGTCCTGACCAACGCGGTGCCCGACATCCTCGACGGCTATTTCCAACAATGCGCGCTCGCTTTGAGCTGTCGCAACCTGGCCGAAGCGGGCCTGTTCCTCGCCTTCGACGGGACCGACCCGGTGACGGGCGAACGCGTCGTCTCATCGGCGCGATGCCGCCGGATCAATGCGCTGATGCTGACCTGCGGGCATTACGACAATTCGGGCGAATTCGCCTATGACGTCGGCTTTTGCGGCAAGTCGGGCGTCGGCGGCGGCATATTGGCGGTGGTGCCGGGACGCGCCTCGATCGCGGTGTGGTCGCCGGGTCTCGGCGCCGGCGGGACGTCGTTGCTCGGCGCGGCAGCGCTCAAAGCGATCGCCGAACGCACCGGTTGGTCGATCTTCGGCTGAACGCGTCCAACGGCGCCGCTAGCGAATATAATAGCGCCTGAGATGACGGCGCTTGCGGGCTTGTCTTTTGCGGTGGACGACGACCATCGCGATCATCGCCAACAGCATCGCGACGATCAAGACATAGGCGAGCAATCTTCGGACTTCAGGGTCTGCAAGCATATATTCGGCCCTCACCAGAAAGTATCGCCAGCGACACCGCGCCAGCAACTTGCTTCCCTCCGACTCGAATAGCACGAATACGATAGATGGTAAGCCAGATCAATCGCGCCTGCTTTTGCCGCGTGACTTGTTTCAATGGCGGGCAGCGGAGACGGCTTGAAGTAATCGACTACAGGGCCGCGACGATGATCCAGATCGCCAGCGCGGCATTGGCGAGGTTGAGCACCAGTACCGCGGCGCTCGACATATCCTTGACGATCCGGATCGCCTCGTGGCGGTCGGCGTGGAGATGATCGGCAAGCGTTTCGACCGCGCCGTTCATCAGCTCCATCGCCAGCGCGGCGGCGAGCGTGGCGAGCAGCAGCGCAGACCAGATCGCGGGCGGCCGGACGATCGCGAGCATGACGATCGCGAGGACGATCGCGATCGATTGCTGGCGAAACGCCTTTTCGCGGACGAAGCCGTCGCGGATGCCCGCCAGCGCAAAGAGGATGCGGCGATGCAGCCCGGTGTTCTTCATCGCGCGACCTAGTCGGCCACAGGTGCGGGCGGGGCGGTGTCGCTGCCGCTCAAGGCATAGGCCCTGGCGCGATCAAAGGTCGCGGTGACCGCAGTCGATGGCGCGGGCGTCGCCTTGCTGACGATCCAGATGGCAAGACCCGAAGCGATGAAGCCGGGGACGATCTCGTACATCGTGTCGCTGAGCCCCATCGCGATCCAGGCGATGACGACCGCTGCGCCGACGACGATGCCGGCGAGCGCACCGGCGAGCGTCGTACGGCGCCACAACAGGCTGAGCAGGATCAACGGGCCGAAAGCGGCGCCGAAGCCCGCCCAGGCGTTCGAGACGAGGCCGAGGATCGAGCTGTCGGGATCCATCGCGAGCAGCGCCGCGACGATCGCGACGACGAGCACCGCGCCGCGGCCGATCGTGACGAGCTGGCGATCGCCGGCGTCGCGGTTGAACAGCCGGTAAATGTCCTCGGTCAGCGAACTCGACGAAACGAGCAGCTGGCTCGAGATCGTCGACATGATCGCGGCGAGGATCGCGGCGAGCAGGAAGCCGGTGACCAATGGGTGGAACAGGACCTGGCTGAAGAAGATGAAGATCGTTTCGGAATCGACGATGCTGGCGCCGGTATTGCGGACATAGGCGGCGCCGACATAGCCGGTGGCGAGCGCGCCGACCAAGGCGACGATCATCCAGCCCATGCCGATGCGGCGCATCGTCGGGACGTCGCGCACCGAGCGCACCGCCATGAAGCGCACGATGATGTGCGGCTGGCCGAAATAGCCGAGCCCCCAGGCGGCGGCGGACACGATGCCGAGCGCGGTGGTGCCGGTGAACAGGCTGGAGAAAGCGCCCGGAGCAAGCCCCTTGTCGGCTTCGACGCGGCCGATCGAGGCGGCAAGATCGGACAGCGAACCGAACTGGTCGAAGGCGACGATGGGGACGAGGACGAGCGCCACGAACATGATGCAGCCCTGGACGAAATCGGTCAGGCTGACAGCGAGAAAGCCGCCGAACAGCGTATAGGCGACGACGACGGCGGCGGTCATATAGATGCCGGTGGCGTAATCCATGCCGAACGCCGATTGCGCGAGCTTGCCGCCCGACACCATGCCCGCCGAGGTGTAGAGCGTAAAGAAGACGATGATGACGACCGCCGAGAGAATGCGCAGCGTATGGCTGCGATCCTCGAAGCGTTCGGCAAGATAGTCGGGGATGGTGATCGCGTCGCGCGCGACCTCGGTATAGGTGCGCAGGCGCGGGGCGACGAGCAGATAGTTGGCATAGGCGCCGACGACGAGGCCGATGCCGATCCACGCCTGGCTGAGGCCCGAAACGTAGATCGCGCCTGGCAGGCCCATCAGCAGCCAGCCCGACATGTCGCTGGCGCCCGCGCTCAACGCCGCGACGCCGGGACCCAGGCTGCGTCCGCCGAGCATGTATTCCGCGGCATTGCTGGTCGACTTGCGCCAGGCGTAGAGGCCGATGCCGAGCATCAGGACGAAATAGGCGATGAGCGAGATGAGCGTGCCGGTTTCCATGGCGTGAGGGGTACGGACAGAGTGGTCGCGGTGCAAGTCTTGCAAGTCCGCGCGGCCCCGATCCCGCACCGCGGTCGCGAGGCTTGCCGGCGAGGAACTCTTGTCGGGCTCGACGGTTATCGATCGTGAAGGAGACTTGCCATGACCGACGACAGGACCACGACCGACCAGGACCGTAAGTCCAAGGACGAGCAGCTGATCGACGAACGCCGCATGGACGACATGGCGGTCGCGCCCGCCGATCCCAAGGGACCCGCACATTCGAAACCGCGCGCCGACGACGACGGCATGGCGCAGACACCCAAGGAAGAGCTGGAAGACGCCGATCGCGACGAGGAAAACCTGGAAGAAGGCATCGAGGATTCGATGGACGCGTCGGACCCGCCATCGTCGATCCAGCCGTAATTACGCGGTTCCGCACCGGGAGGTAGGCAAGGCCTCCCGCGTGGATGGCGGTCGGCGACGATGTCGCCGGCCGCTTTTTTATGGCGCCGGTGCGCATCGATCATGCGCGATCAATCGGCTTTCCATCGCGCGGCAAAGATTATAGCGTGACGACCGCAAGGCGCAGTCGAAAGGACGCATCATGCCACAACGCGAATATCGGACTTTTGGCGAATTCTGGCCCTTCTACCTGCGCGAGCATTCGCGCCCGGCGACGCGCGCGCTGCATTATGCGGGCACCACGTTGGTCGTCGCGCTGATCGTCTTCGCCGCGATTACGGGCCATTGGCTGTGGCTCGCGGCGCTGCCGCTGATCGGGTATGGCTTTGCCTGGATCGCCCATTTCCGCGTCGAGCGGAACCGTCCCGCCACCTTTACCTATCCGCTGTGGTCGCTTGGCGCCGATTTCAAGATGTGGGGGCTGTGGCTGGCGGGGCGGCTGCGCCCCGAGCTCGAGCGCGCCGGGGTGACCGAGCGGCCGGAGGCGGCGCGATGAGCGGCCCCGTCCACGTCGCCCTGCCGCACACGCTCGGCAAGGACGAGGCCCGCCAGCGGTTGAAAACGCGTATTGGCGATTTGCCCGACCATATTCCCGGCGGCGTCGCGAGCGTGCAGAGCGAATGGCCGTCGGACGACGTCATGCAGCTCAACGTCGCGGCGATGGGCCAGCAAGTGGCGGCGAAGATCGTCGTCCTCGACAACGCTCTCGACGTCACCATCGACCTGCCGCCGATGCTCGGCTTTTTCGGCGACATCATCCGCAAGGCGGTCGAGGCCAAGGGCGGGCAGTTGCTGCTCGACGACGACAGCAAGCGCGATCGCTGATGCGAAAGGAGAAATGACGATGAATAAATATCTCGCGCTGACCGCGCTGTTGCTCGTCGCCGCGTGCGACAGCGGCCCCAAGACGCCCGCCGAGCAAGCCATCGATACGTCGAAGACCAAGGCGGGGGCGATGGAAGAACGCGCCGAGGCTCTGCGCGCGGAAGCTGAGAGCCTCGACAAGCAGGCCGACGCGGTGCGCGCCGAGGGCAAGGTCGATGCCGCCACGCTCGAGCGCGAGGCAACCGCTGCGGCAGAACGCAAGGCGGCGGGCCAAGCCGAACAGGAGCGCGCGCGCGCATCGCAGCGGGCCATCGTTCGGGCCCCGGCGCGCAACGAGGCCTCGCCCGCGCCGGCACGCATCACCGACCCGCCGCGCGAACCGGTCGGCGTTCCGACGCCGCAGTAGCGCCCGGCCTAGCCAACCTTGCGGATCGTGACGCAGCCCGCCGAATAGCCCGCGCCGAACGAACAGATGACGCCGGTATCGCCGGGCGCGAGGTCGTCGCTGTGCCGGTGGAAGGCGATGATCGACCCCGCCGAGCTGGTATTTGCATAGCTATCGAGCACGGTCGGGCTCTCGTCTTCGCTCGCGTCGTGGCCGAGCACCGATTTGGCGATCAGCCGGTTCATTCCGGCATTGGCCTGGTGCAGCCAGAGCCGGCGGAGCGAGGGCGCGGCGAGGTCGAGGCGATCGAGTTCGTCGGCGATCATCCGCGCGACCATCGGCACGACTTCCTTGAACACCTTGCGGCCCTGCTGGACGAAGAGGCGGTCGGTCGAACCGTCGGCGCCGGGCTCGTGCGGGGGCTCGGCGCGGTTGAGGAAGCCGAAATTGTTACGGATATTGTTCGAAAACTCGGTCTTGAGCCGGGTGCCGAGGATGTCCCAATGCGCGGCGGGGGCGACATCGGCGGCCTCGACCAGGATCGCGGTGGCGACATCGCCGAAGATGAAATGGCTGTCGCGGTCGCGCCAGTTGAGATGCGCCGAACAGATTTCGGGATTGACGATCAGCACCGAGCGCGCCGAGCCCGAGCGGACGAAATCGGCGGCGACCTGGATCGCGAAGGTCGCCGACGAGCAGGCGACGTTCATGTCGAAGGCGAAGCCGCCGCCGCGGTTGGCGCCGATGCCGAGCGCATCCTGCACCTCGACCGCCATCGCCGGATAGGCGCGCTGCATGTTCGAGGCGGCGCACAGCACCGCGTCGACGTCGCCGGCATCGCGACCGGCGCGGGCAAGCGCGTCGCGCGCGGCGGCCACCGCGATCTCGGCGAGGGCCGATATCTCTTCGTTGGCGCGCGCCGGCAGCGCCGGGCACATGCGGCCGGGATCGAGGATGGCGTCCTTCGACAGGACGAAGCGCGACTTGATGCCGCTCGCTTTTTCGATGAACTCGACCGAGCTGGGCGCGATCGGTTCGACCTCTCCGGCAGCAATCGCCGCGGCGTTGCGCGCGTTCTCGCCTTGCGCCCAGGCATTGAAGCTGGCGACCAGTTCGGCATTCGAAATGCTCTCTGGCGGGGTGTAGAGACCGGTCGCGCTGATGACCGGGCGGGGGCTGTCATGGTGCATGGCCCCGCGTTACCGCCGCGCGCCCGACCATGCAATCGGCACCGGCTGAACCGGTGTTGCGTGGAAACAACATGTCCCAAATGATCGATGAACCGACATAAAGCATCGCGTTAACGTATTGCTAACCACGTCTGGTGCATGTTTGATGCCGGACGGGGATGGCTTTTGACGAAGCCGAGAGCGGGAGACGAACGATGACGACCAGCGCAAGACCGGCCATGGGCGAGCTGGCAATCCAGGAAATGAAGGAATTCGCGGGGTTTCCCGCGGGCACGCAGCGCTATATTCGCCGTGCGCTCGACATCGGCCTCGACCGCGACGACGCGATCGCCCTGTGGTCGCGCGACGTCATCGAGGAAACGAGTATCAAGGTGCAGGCGCGCGTCTATCGCAAGCTCGACCGGATCCGCGGGCAAGTGCCCGAGGATAGCGGCATCGAGACCGTCGAGGCATTCATGGCGCCGTTGGTGTCGGTCGCGGCGTTCGACCTCGGACAGAACCGGATCGACGATTTCGCGGCGTTCCGGTTTCTCTACGAGCGGCTGATCGGCGCGTCGGCGCGGCCATGGCTGCCGGGCGCGTTCTGTGCGGCGGCGGCGTTGCCGCACATCCATCCCGACCGGCGCCGCGCGCTGCTCCAGTCGATCAGCGAGGCGGCGGCGACCGCGCCGGGCTGGTCGAACCGCGAGCCGAGCTTCTATCCCGCATGGGTCGACAAGGTCGATACCAGCAAGGCGGCGCACTGAGCGGTCAGCCGACTGCAACAAGCCCTTGGGGGCGAGGGCTGGGGCCGGTCATGCGCATGCATGGCCGGCCCTATTGCTGGGACAACACCTTCCGACAGGCGATTGAATCGCCTTAGTAATCGGCCGACCCGCGATCGGTTAGCGGCAAGATCGCCGGCAGCGCCCAAGCGCTTCGAATTTGCGCCCGACCGAATTACGCGCGCTCAGCGCCGCCGGTAGCGGAAGTACCAGACCTCGTGGCCCAACCGGCGCGCCTTGGCTTCGTAGCGGGTTTCGGGCCAGCCGCCGGGGCGGACGAGGAAATCGCGAGGGGTGTTCGCGAGCCATTCGAAGGGGGCGTCGCCATCGTCTCCGCCATGCCCGAGCAGCGGCTGCATCTGCATCAGCGCCCAGCGAAGATAGACCGGATGGTCGGTGCCGAAACGAAACTCGCCGCCGGGCCTGAGCTTGGCCGCGATCATCGCGAGCGGGCCGGGGTTCATCATCCGCCGCTTGGCATGGCGCGCCTTGGGCCAGGGATCGGGGTGGAGCAGATAGACGAAGGCGAGGCTGGCGTCGGGGATGCGCGCGAGTATTGCAAGCGCATCGCCGTGGTGGATGCGAACATTGCCGTGCGTACCCACCGCGCGGCCGGCCTGGACATGACCGAGAGCCTGCGCGACGCCGTTCAGGAAGGGCTCGGCGCCGATGAAGCCGTGATCGGGCAGCAGGTCGGCGCGGCCCGCCATATGCTCGCCGCCGCCGAAGCCGATTTCGAAATGGAGCGGGCAGTCGCGGCCGAACAGCGCGGTCGCGGTGATCGGGCCATCGGCGGGCAGCGCCAATGCGGGGAGCAGCGTCTCGACCAGGTCCTGCTGGGCGTCGCGCAGCTTTTTGCCCTTCGAGCGTCCGTAAAGGCGGCTGAGCGTGGTTGGGTCGCCGGGTTTGTGTGCGGTCATGGGCCGGGCGGTTAGCGCGGGTTGGATCAAATGCCAAGCGTCGCCCCATAGGCCGCGAGGGAACAGCCATGGCGCATGGCCCGTTGGAGAGACGAAGGAGCCGATATGACGCGCGATAGCAACGACAAGGAAATAGCCGACCCGATCGACCAGCCCGAGGGGATCGTCGAGACCGCCAGAAGCATCGCCGACATGGGCGACCATCTACGCCTGCTCGCGGTCAACGGCGCGGTGCTGGTCGCCGGGCTGGTGTTCCGCAAGCCGCAGATGGTGCGCGCAGGCGTGCGCATGACGGTGTCGCAGGGGATCGCGCTGGGGTTGCGCACATTACTGACGACACGCGTCCACGCCGCCGGCCTGGCCACCGAAAGCGACGTGTCGCAGGGCAAGGTGGCAAGCGAGAGCGCCGCCGAAAGCGCGGTGGCTACCGGCAGCAGCGCGGCGACGATCGCGGCGTCGAAGGCAGCCGCCGACGGGACCGGCCTGCCCTATGTTCCCGCGCGCCTAATCGGGCTGGCGGTGACCGGCGGCGATCGGCCGAAGAGCGCCAACGTCCTCGCCGATTTCGCCGTCGGCAGCGCGATCGGCTTCGTTGCCGAATGGATCGGCAGCCGCCTGATCCCCGATCGCAGCCCCGACGATCCCCCGATCCGGTCGACTGAAACGGGCTGACACGTCGTCGCATCGCGGCCATAAGCGAGTGATGGAAGATAGCTATGATTGCATCATCGTGGGTGGTGGGCCGGCTGGGCTGACCGCTGCGACCTATCTCGCGCGCTATCGGCGTCGGGTGCTGCTGATCGATGCCGGCAGCAGCCGTGCCGCGATGATTCCGCGCAGCCACAACCATGCGGGCTATCCCGATGGCGTCGAAGGCCTCCGGTTGCTGCGCGACATGGCGGTGCAGGCGGCGCAGTTCGGCGTCGAGCTGCGCAACGGCTGCGTCGCGAAGATCGCGCGCGGCGACGAGGCAGGCGCCGACGGCGGGTTTATCGTGACGCTGGCCGAGGGAGAAACGTTGCAGGCGCACGCGGTGCTGATCGCGACCGGCGTCGTCAACCGGCGGCCGCCGATCGAGGACGATGTGCACGATGCCGCGCTGGCGGCCGGGACGCTGCGCTATTGCCCGATCTGCGACGGCTATGAAGCAGGCGGCTGGGACGGCGAAAGCGGCGGCGGCGAGCGGCGCATCGCGGTGCTCGGGGCCGACGGTCACGGGGTTGCCGAAGCGCTGTTCCTCAAGACCTATGCCGATCACGTGACCTTGCTGACGTTGATCGCGTGCGACCTCGACGAACACGACCGCGCCGACCTGAAGCGCGCAGGGGTAACCTGGGAAACGCGCCCCGCGTCCGCGTTCGCCTTTGCCGATACCGCGGTGACGGTGACGCTCGACGATGGTGAGGAGCAGCGGTTCGATACGCTCTATCCCGCGCTGGGTTCGAACGCGAACAGCGAACTGGTCGAGCAGCTCGGCCTCGACCTCGACGAGGAGCGCTGCATCATGACCGATCGCCACCAGCGGCTGGGCATGAAAGGTCTCTATGCGGCGGGCGATATCGTCGCCGCGCTTGACCAGATCAGTGTCGCCATGGGGCACGCCGCGATCGCCGCGACGACGATCCACAACGATCTGAGAAAGGCAGAGGGCAAGACGCCCGACCGCTGAATCGATTAACAAAACAATGCGGGGGCATTTACCTAAACTTTGTCAGTTTGCGGTAGCTCGATCGTCATGTCGGCTTACTTTTCCCTGCCGTGGCTGATTCCGGCCATCGCTTCGCTGCTTGCGATCGCGTTCGCGGTGGTCGCCATGGCCTATCGGGACGTTCGGTCGCCCCGCTGGGCGGCGGCCGGGCTCGGCGCGATGGCACTGGCATCCGCGATCGACCTGGCGCACCCACATCCGACCGGCACGTCGCTTTGGCTCGCTGGCAGCGGGCACTGGATCGCGGCAGGGTGCGTCCTGCAGGCGATGCTCGAACGCCATCATCGGTCGCTGCCGCAGAATCTCGTGCTGATCGGTGTCGCAATCATGGCGCCACTCCATGCCTGGTCGATCTTTCCAGCCGATATGGGATATATTCGATCGATCGTGGTCAATGCAGGCGCGTTCGGATTGTTTGCGCTGGCGTTCATCCGTTCGAGCGGGACGGCGCTGACCGTGCTCGACCGGATTCTGCGCGGTCTGGTCGGGATCGGCCTGCTGCTCTATCCGATTCGCGTTTTCGTTTTCCTGATGTCGCCGTCCGCCCCTGGCGGCAACGTGATGTTGTCCGACCATATGACGATGCTGTTCGTCGCGGTCGGGGTGCTGGGTTTTGGCTTTTCGCTGACGCTGCTGCTGGCGACTGGGGCCGATATCATCAACCTCCATCGCCGCGAAAGCGAGCTCGATCCGTTGACCGGCATCGCTAATCGCCGGGCGCTCGACCGCGAGATCGCCGCGTGCGAAAAAAACGGCGGCTGCGGCGCAGTCCTGCTCGTCGACCTCGACCATTTCAAAGACGTCAATGACAAATACGGCCATGAATTCGGCGACAAGGTCCTGATCGCGGTGGCGCGCGAACTCGAAGCCAAGATGGCGGGATTCGGCATCGTCGCGCGCGCGGGTGGCGAAGAGTTCATCATTCTCCTCGACCGCTGCGGCGCCGACGCATCGGGTGCACTGGCGCTTGCCGCACGCCAGGCGATCGCCGCGATCATCCTGCCGCCGCCGCATGACGAACTGCGGATCACCGCCAGCGTCGGCGTCGCCCACCACATGACCGGCGAGCCGTTCAGCGAAACGATCCGGACCGCCGACATCGCGATGTACCAGGCCAAGGCGGCCGGTCGCGATCGCGCCTATGCCGCCGCGCGCGCCAACGGCCTGCTCGAACTGCGCAGCGTCGCCTGACACGGCAATCGGCAACCTAAGGCGGCCCAGCGGGTTGGTATCGCAGACCGGACACGGCGGTGGAGATCCGCCCCAAGTCGTGCCCAGCGTTCCATACCCGCTCGAGGAAATCCGCTATGTCCAAGAATCGCTCGGCCCCCGCAGGAAACGATCCCGGCGATCAGTCGCGATTGGCGGCAGGGCGACTCGGCGCGCTCGAAATCGCGATGGTCGAGGCCGCGGCGGCGGAAAATTACGAAGAGGCTGCGCGGCTGCGTAATGCGATCCAGGTCGCGAAATAGGCTGGCATGACGGCTGCCGAGCAGGGTTATGCGACCGCAGACGAGAATGAGGTAAATGACGAGGAGGCCACCGACTTCGCCGGGCTCAGCCGGCAGGAGCCGGGCAAGATGGGGATCGGCAGTCAGGTCCCAAGGCGAAGTCCGCCCGCGGGATGGACGCCGCCGAAAAAGCCCGACCCGATGACCGCGGGCCACAAGCGCGGGGGTCGGCGCAAGGGCTAGCGCGGATCGGCAAGGCGATCGCGTTGCCGCAGCCCCTCGCCCCCAGGCGCTTCCAGCACCAAGGCATCATAATCCATACCCGGTCGCGGGAAGGGATTTATGCGAGGGCCGCTTTCAGATCGTCGATCAGGTCGGTCTTTTCCCACGGGAAGAGGTCGCCTTCGGCCCTGCGGCCGAAATGGCCGTAGGCGGCGGTCTTGCGGTAGATCGGCTTGTTGAGGCCGAGCAGGGTGCGGATGCCGCGCGGGGTCAGGCCGCCGAGGCGGGCGATCTTGCCGATTGCGGTTTCGAGCGCGGCGTCGTCGACGGTGCCGGTGCCGTGCGTATCGACATAGAGCGATAGCGGTTCGGAGACGCCGATCGCGTAGCTCAACTGGATCGTACAGCGCTTGGCGAGGCCGGCGGCGACGATGTTCTTGGCGAGATAGCGCGAGGCGTAGGCGGCCGAACGATCGACCTTGGTCGGGTCCTTGCCCGAGAACGCGCCGCCGCCGTGCGGCGCGGCGCCGCCATAGGTATCGACGATAATCTTGCGCCCGGTCAGGCCGGCATCGCCGTCGGGGCCGCCGATTTCGAAGCTGCCCGTCGGGTTGATATGCCAGACGGTAGCGTCGGAGATCAGCCCGTCGGGGAGAATCTCGCCGACGACGCGCTTGACGTAATCCTTGAGTTCGGTTTCCTTCGCCCCGGTGTCGTACCCCTTGGCGTGCTGCGTCGAGACGACGATCGCGGTCGCCGCGGCGGGCTTGCCGTCCTGGTAGCGCAGCGAGACCTGGCTCTTGGCGTCAGGTTCGAGGAAGGGCGCGGTGCCCGACTTGCGATCGTCGGCGAGGCGTTTGAGGATGCGGTGGCTGTAATGCAGCGCGGCGGGCATCAGTTCCTCGGTCTCGTCGCAGGCAAAGCCGAACATGATGCCCTGATCGCCGGCGCCTTCATCCTTGTTGCCATGCGCATCGACGCCCTGGGCGATATGGTCGGACTGGCCGTGGAGATGGTTTTCGAACGACAGGCTCTCCCAATGGAAGCCGTCCTGTTCATAGCCGATGTCGCGCACGACGCCCCGCACCGTCGCCTCGATCTCGTCGCGCGCGCCGGGTGCCCAGCCGTGCGTTTCGGGCCAGCGGGCGGTGTCGTAGATCGGCTTGCAGCGGATTTCGCCGGCGAGCACGACGCGCTGGGTCGTCGTCATGGTTTCGCAGGCGATGCGCGATTCGGGATCCTTGGCAAGCATCAGGTCGACGATCGCGTCGCTGATCTGGTCCGACACCTTGTCTGGGTGGCCTTCGGAAACCGATTCGGAGGTGAAGAGATAGTTATCGCGCATGATCGAAGCTACGTCCTGTGAGCTGGAACGGGCGGCTCGGCGAGAGCCCTTGGCGGGTCATATAAAGAAAGCTTTATATGACGGCTAGGGTTTTCTGCGCGCAGCGACGACTGGCCAGCCGATGCCCAGCAACAGCAGGAAAGCGGCGAAGAGCAGCGGCACGATATTGCCGTGGCGCGCGAAAAAGGTGGGAGCGTGCGCCGGCGGGAGCGTCGCATCGATGCGGCCCGCCTTGCCCATCGGGAGGCTTTCAACGACGCGCCCGTCGGCGTCGATGATGCCGCTGATCCCGGTCGGCGTCGCGCGGACGACGGGCAGCCCCTCTTCGATCGCGCGCAGGCGGGCTTGCGCAAAATGCTGTGGCGGGCCCGAGGCGCCGAACCAAGCGTCGTTGGAAGGGTTGAAGATGAAATCGGGACGGTTGGCGCGATCGACGACTTGGCCTGAGAAGATCATCTCGTAGCAGATCTGGACGCCCATCTTGCCGAAGCCGGGGAGATCGAGCGTACGCGGTCCCGGGCCTGGCCAAAAATCGAGATCGCCTGGGACGAGCCGCGACAGGCCGATCGCCGAGAGCAGCGGGCGCATCGGGAGATATTCGCCATAGGGAACGAGGTGCGACTTGTCGGCACTGCCGATGATGCGCGCATCGGGGGTAAGCACGGTGACGCTGTTGCGTGCACCGATTGCGCGCGGACCGCCGGGGCCTTCGGCGATTTCGAGGTCGGCGCTGCCGGTGACGAGCAGGTCGCCGGGTGCGAGCAGGCTGGCGAGCCGCGCGCGCGATCGCGCCGCATTGCCGCCGCCGAGATTGACCATGTCGTAATAGCGCAGCGGATAGCCGTCCTCGAGGAAATCGGGGATCGCGGCTTCGGGCCAAAGCAGGAGGCGCGCAGGCCGGTCGGGTCGGCGCCCGCTAAACCTGGCGAGCTTGTCCCAGTTGAGCGCGTCGAACGCGGGGTTCGCCTTGGTCTCCTGCGGGATGTTGGGCTGGACGACGGTGACCGGGATCGCTGCTCGCGAAGCGGATGGCGGCGCGCCTGGCGCCAGTGTCGCGACCGCAAACACGACGCCGACGCCGAGCACGCCGAGCGGCGCCGCCGCGGCGCGCCAGCGGCGGGTGGCGGCGAGGACGATGAGGCCGGCGGCGATACAGACGAGGCCGCCGAGACCATAAGTGCCGACGACGCGCGCGGGGCCGGCCAGGCCGGGCGCGACAAGCGCGACGCCGAGCGGGTTCCAGACGAAGCCGGTGAAGACCCACGAGCGCAGCCATTCGGTGACGATCCACGTCGCGGCGAAGGCGAGGACGAGGATCCCGTCGGGCCGCTCGCAAAATCCGCGAGCGCAGCGCCCGATCGAGCACGCGCCGAGGGTGGCGAGGGCGGGGTAGAGGGCGAGGTAGAGCGACAGCGCGACGACCGCGATCCAGCCGAGCCAGGCGGGCATCGCGGCCTGGTAGGTGAAGGCGGTGGCGATCCAGTCGTTGCCCAAGGTGAACTGGCCGACGCCGAACAGATAGCCGAGAACAAGCGAGCGTTTCCAGCTAGTTGCGCGGGCGATCAGGGCGATCAGCAGAGCGTAGGCGAGGATCGTCAGCGGCCACAGCGACAGCGGCGCGAAGCCGGTCGCCGAAACGATGCCGGCGGCAAGCGCGGAGATGCGCGGATAGGCGAGCAGAGCGGCCGCGGCGCGGGTCGGCAGGTCGGTACGGGCATCGGTCGTGGCGGGGGCGGTCATGCGGTGGCTTGTGGCGGGTTCGCGGGCCGGGTGCAATATGCAGGTGCGTGGCGGGACTAGGCGGAGCGATCGCGGCGTGGCACAAGCGGGGCATGAGCCTGCGACCGTTTCATTATGCCTTCGTCGTCGACGACCTTGGCGCGGCGCGGACATTCTATCGCGACGTCATCGGCTGCGGCGAGGGACGGTCGAGCGCGCGCTGGATCGATTTCGACATGTTCGGGCACCAGATCGTCGCACACCTGGGCGAGACGGCGAACGGCATCGCCAATCCCGTCGACGGGCACGCGGTGCCGGTGCCGCATTTCGGGGTGGTGCTGACATTGGCAGATTTCGCCGCGCTGGCGCAGCGGATCGACGATGCCGGGATCGCGTTCGTCATTCCGCCGACGGTGCGCTTCGCCGGCAAGGCGGGCGAGCAGCGCACGATGTTCCTGCGCGATCCCGCGGGCAATGCGATCGAGTTCAAGGCGTTCGCCGGCGATGCCGCGCTGTTCGCCGTGGATCGCGCCTGAGGCGCCGCGCGCGGCGGAACGAAACGGGCACCAAATCATTGGTCGGGTGAGAGTTTTTTCATCACCGACCAAGGACGACCGCCATGAACCGCCCGACCAGCAAGACCATTTCCGACATCGCCGACAGTGCCAGCGAACTGGCATCGGACGCCTCCGCGCGCATCGGCGCGACGGTCGGCGAAGCCGCCGACAAGATCGGCGCGCTGTTCGCCGGATCCGGCGACGGCTTCACCGACACGCTCATTGCCAAGGCGAAGGCTGTCGAGCCGCGCAATTACGTGCCTTCGCGCCAGACCGTCGCCAAGGGCGGCGCCGGTGCGGGGCTGGTCCTGGCCGGGACCGCCGCGGTCGCCGCCGGCGCGTTCGCGCTGTATTACTGGCGCGAGCGCAACCAGGAAGAGGCGCGTTTCGACCTGATCGCGCAGGAGGCCGGTTTCGAACTGCGCCGCTACCAATCGCATCTCGTCGCCGAAACGGTCGTCAAGGGCGACCGCGACGAGGCGCTGTCGCAGGGATTCAAGCGGATCGCCGATTATATCTTCGCCAAGCCCGGCGGCCGGGCCGACGGCGACGATAACGAGAAGATCGCGATGACGGTGCCGGTGAGCACCAGCGCCGAGGACAATCGCACCTGGACCGTCCGCTTCGTCATGCCCGCGCAGTACAAGCGCAAGGACCTGCCCACGCCCGCGGCCGGCGTCAGCATCGCCCAGCGTGCCAAGCGCCATGTCGCGGTGCTGCGCTTCAGCGGCAAGGGATCGGACGACGCGCTCGTCGCGGACAAGCGCCGCGAGCTGATGGCGTGGGTCGAGGAGCGCGGCTTCAAGCCCGTCGGCGAGGTCGAATATGCGTTCTACAACGCGCCGATCGTGCCCGGCTTCCTGCGCCGCAACGAAGTGTGGATCGCCGTCGAGCCGGTGTGATAGACCGCTGCCGATGAGCAGCAATCACCAGCCCAACAAAAATAACGGCCACAATCATGGCCACAATCATGGCCACAATCATGGCGCGCCCGGACATTTCGGGCGCGCCTTTGCCATCGGCATCGCGCTCAATATCGGGTTCGTCGCGGTCGAGGCCGGCTATGGCCTGGTCAGCGGGTCGCTCGCGCTGCTGGCCGATGCCGGGCACAATCTGTCCGACGTGCTCGGCCTGGTCGTCGCCTGGGGCGCGGTGGTGCTGGGGCGCAAGGCGCCGACCAAGCGCTTCACCTACGGGTTTCGCCGCAGCTCGATCCTGTCGGCGCTGTTCAACGGCGTGCTGCTGCTCGTCGCGGCAGGCGCGATCGCGCTCGAGGCGGTGCAGCGCTTCGGCGATCCGCAGCCGGTGCCGGGGACGACGATCATGGTCGTCGCGGGCATCGGCATCGTCGTCAATGCGGCGACCGCGGCGCTGTTCGTGCGCGGGCGCAAGGACGACATCAACATCAAGGGCGCCTTCCTGCACATGGCCGCCGACGCGGTGGTGTCGGCGGGTGTCGTCGTCGCCGGGCTGGGCATCGCTTATACCGGCGCCAACTGGATCGACCCCGTCACCAGCCTGGTGATCGTCGCGGTGATCCTGTGGAGCACCTGGGGGCTGTTGCGCGACGCCATCGTGATGTCGCTCGACGCGGTGCCGGCGACGATCGACACGCGCGACGTCGAGGCCGCGCTGGCCGAGCTGCCCGGCGTGACGCGCGTCCACGACCTCCACATCTGGCCGATGAGCACGACCGAGACCGCGCTGACCGCGCATCTCGTCCGGCCCGGCGCGGCGATGTCGGCGCGAAGCGACGACGCCTTCCTGTGCGATGCCGCCGACATGCTGCACGACCGTTTCGGCATCGAGCATGCGACGCTGCAGGTCGAGAGCGGGGAGTTGCGCTGCCGCCTGCATGCCGGGGGTGCGTGAGGCGGGGGGTGTTGGGGGCGGTCCCCTCATCCAACTTCGCGTAACTCGCTTCGCTCGTAACGCTTCATATCCTTCTCCCGCAGGCGGGAGAAGGATGGGGAGGCTTAGCGAACGTTAGTGAGCTTAGCCGGAGCTGGATGAGGGGGCGAGCGCGGCTGCGATGACCGCGAGGACCCCTTCGAGGTTGGTCAGGATATCGTCGTTCCATAGTCGCAGGACGCGCCAGCCCTGCGCTTCAAGCCAGGCGGTCCGACGAGCGTCGGTGGCGCTCATCGCGTGCTGGCCGCCATCGCATTCGACGATGAGGCGCGCCGCGATGCACGCGAAGTCTGCGATATAGGGTCCGACCGTTGCCTGGCGGCGAAATTTGCGACCGTCGAGCTGGCGGTTGCGCAGCGCCTGCCAGAGCGCGCGTTCGGCGTCGGTCATGCAACGTCGTAGGGAACGGGCGCGGGGGCTGGTTGGGCGCACGGGGTTTCCCCTTTTGCAGCGGATGGGCATTCCCCCTCATCCAACGGCGACTAAGCGCCTGACGGCGCTAAGTCTTTGTATCCTTCTCCCGCGGGCGGGAGAAGGAATTATGGCATCGCGTCGAGTTGTTCGATGCTGGTGACCGTGCTGCATTTGTCGGCCTTGTCGCCGTGGCCGCCGGTCATCGCGCTGGCGAGGAAGAAGCCGCCAACGACGAGGACGATGAAGCCGCCCGCGACCCAGCCGAGATATTTGTCGATGAAGGTCTTGATCGGCGCGCCGAAGAAATAGAACAGCGCGCCGACGAGGACGAACTGGAAACCGCGGCTGGCGATGCTGGCCCAGATGAAGGTGAACAGGTCGAGGTGGATGAAGCCGGCCGTCAGCGTGATCAGCTTGAACGGAATCGGCGTCGCGCCCTTGATCAGGATCAGCTCCCAACCGTATTCGCGCAGATAGCAGGCCGCGCTGGGGAAGCTCGACGCGAGGCCGAGCGCGCTCAGGATCTGCGTCCCGACCGCCTCAAACACGAAATAGCCGATGGCATAGCCGAACAGCCCGCCCAGCACCGAGGCGATCGTGCAGACGAGCCCGTAGCGAATCGCGCGGTCGGGGCGCGACAGGCACATCAGCCCGAGCAGCGGGTGCGGCGGGATCGGGAAGAAGCTCGATTCGACGAAGCTGATGATCGCGAGCCACCACAGCGCGTGGCGGTGCGCCGCCTTGTCGAGCGTCCAGTTGTACAGGCGGCGCAGGAAGCCGGGCGGGTTGTGCGAGATGAAGGGCGCTTCGGTCATCGCAGCGCTTTAGGGGCGCAGGGGGTGGCGCGCAATCGCAAGAAGCGAGCCGGCAACGCCGCGCTTTTCCCCTCATCCCGCTTCGACTAGGCTGCGCGCAGCCAAGTCTTCGCATCCTTCGCCCGCAGGCGGGAGACGGAGCCACCGGGAGCGCCGCCATGATCATCTACGGTTCGAGTTTTTCGCCTTATGTTCGCAAGTTGCTGGCTTATTGCGAGGAGCGGGGGATTGCGTTCGAGCTGAAGGCGGTGGGGATCGGCGATCCCGACCCGGGCTATGCCGCGGCGAGCCCGCTGAAGAAGATGCCGGCGATCGACGACGACGGCTACCGCCTCGCCGATTCGAGCGCGATCATCCATTACCTCGAGGCGCGCGACGGGGCGAGCGGGCTGATCCCGGCCGAGGCGCAGGCGCGCGGCCGCGCGATCTGGTTCGAGGAATTCGCCGACACGGTGATGGGCGCGTGCGTCGGCGCGATCTTTTTCAACCGCATCGTCGCGCCGGTGTTCCTGAAACGCGAGGGCGACCTTGCCGCCGCGATCGCCGCCGAGCGCGAGCAATGGCCCGCGATCCGCGACTACCTCCAGGCCGAACTGTCCGACGGCCGCAGCTGGCTGGTCGGCGACGCGTTCGGCCTGGCCGACCTCGCGGTGGGATCGGCGCTGCACAACCTGGCGCATGCGGGGATCAAGTGCGGCGACGAAAGCGACCCGCTCGGCGCCTATTTCGAGCGCATCAAGGCGCGCCCGAGCTTCGCGCGCTGGACGAAGAAGGAATATGCGCTGCTCAGCGCGATGACCGCGGGGGGCTAGGCGACGGGGCCGGCGCGGGCGCGGGCGCGGGCGATCGGGCCGCGCCGGGCCGCGGCGGCGGCGCCGGCGGACGGTGGGTGATGCCGAAGGGCAGCCGCGCCCAGACGCGTTCATGGACGAAATAGAGCAGCATCTTGGTGAACACCTCGAGCCCGCCGATCGACAGCGCGGTGGCGATGTTGCCGGTGTAGAACCAGGCGAGCGCGATCGTATCGAGCGAGGCGATCGTGCGCCACGAGACGGTCTTGGTCGTCGTCCGGCGCAGCGTTTCGCGGCGGCGCCCGGCGGGGCCGACGAAGCTGCCCCAGCGCACCGCCGCCCAGCCGCGTTCGTGCAGGTAATAGAACACCATCTTGGTCGCGACTTCGGTGAGCGCGATGTAGCTCGCGGTCTCGAGCGCGTCGCCCTCGCTCACCGCGAGGCCGAGCAGCGGGCCGAGATAGGTGATGAGCAGCCACGAGAGCAGCAGCGTGTCGAGCGTGCCGAGCGTGCGCCACGAAATCGCCTTGGCGACCGAGCGCCACCATTTGATGCGCGGCGGATTGGGCGGATCGAGCCTGGGCGTCTCGGGACCGAAGACAGGTATTTCAGGGGCTTCGCGCATGGGGGTCTGTGGCGGGTTATGGCGCGCGTGTCGAGGGGGGTGGGGGTTAGGTTCTAATCCGCTTTAGCCTTCGCAGTTACGCAAAAGGCGATCAACCAAATCGCTCAACTCGCGCGCTCGGGCCGAATTTCGAAAGCCCAGTTCATTTTTAATGATCAGTAATTCGTCGCGCTCGCGCATATTGTCGCGTGTATCGGCTTCTAGTTGATCAATGGAAATATGCGCGAGAGGACGCCCGCTTTTTCCGCCACTACGGCGCATCGCCACCCTCCGTATCAAGAGGCAGTTCAATTTCCTTCATGATCCGGTCGGTCTCGATCAGGATTTTGACGATCTTCTGATAGTGGCCGATGTCATCGTAGCTGAGGGCGCGGCCCTTGCGATCCTTGAGCCATTTCTGCGCGGGCTGGTAGCCCCCGATGTGGAAACCCCAGCTGATTGCGGGGACGTCGGCGAAATACTGATCGGGGTTGATGTAGACGCGGCCTACCCCTCCACCGGCTTCGCCGGTCCCCCTCCCCGGTTCGGGGAGGAATTTCGGATGACCGCTCGCTACCACGTCGTCGCCGTCACCGTGATAGGGATAGTTCGTATCGCCGATCGCGGGCGCTTCCATCAGGTGGAGGCGGCGCAGTTGCTCGCCCTTGTCGCTGACATGCGCAAACACCTCGGGGCTGGCCGGATAGGGAATGCGCGGGAAGTCGATCTTGAGGAATTCGGCGAAGGTCGCGCGGTAATCGGGCGAGTGCAGCACGCCGTAGATATAATCGAACACCTTGACCTCGCTCGGCCGCGCATCGCCGGCGGGGCTGCGAAAATCGTTGTCGGGTCCTGCCTGATCGGCGGGGTCGATCCCGGACGCCTTGCAGATGGCGGCGTAGAGGCTTGGGTCGAGGTTGAGGGTGCGTTCGGTGGGAGCGAGAGCGTCGGCTTGGTCGGCAGATTCGTCGGGGTAGAGGTAGAGAGGGAATATATAATTTCCCTCTTTCATCGAAAGCGCATGGTGAACCATTATTCCGTCAAGTATCAGGGAGTGAGTCCAGTCCTGATCGACATCCGCCTTGCGAATGGTCGTGAGACACAAGTTTGGTTGGAGCATGTGACGCCCAACGTCATATACTGGGTATGCGAGAAATCCTCTCGAAAAATCAGTATAATAAGTGAATCGATAATCGAATGGTCGATAGAGAATGGGACGAATATGATTTTCGCCGTGAAGACGGAGATTTTCTTTAATGCCAGATAAGTGCCAATCTCGTGCGTCGTGAATGCCTTCATACTGTGTTTCTAGAACCTCTCGTGAAAGCAATCGAAAGTCAGAAATCTTCTGCTTAGCTTCCAATGCTGTATCTGAGATTGCAATGGTGTCACGCTTGGTCATTACACCCATCGAATTCACAGGGCATAGACGACTCAATGTCGGCCATTGGCTTATTTGATCAAGTAATTTGTAATCCCTTATCTCAAGCGGATACTCGGGTGCACGATGGTCAATCATATTGGACGTCAACGAGTAGAGTTTTCCCTCTCCTAGTGTCTCGCTCTTAGCTTTCCGGCTCCCCCACAAATCTCCACGCCAAACCTCTGCTAGTTCATCGCTTTCCGCCCTCGTCCGCACGGCGATAATCAGGGCAACGCCCTGCTGGATATCGAACACGTTCTTGTCAGGAGAGCCGTCGGGGCTGACCTCTTTCTTCTTCGAATTCCCATGAAGATCGAACACCCATATTTTGTCGAAGGTTTTGAGCAAATGCCAACGCATCCCGCGAAAAGTCGGGTTATCGAGATAGCCATGATTGGTAATGAAACCGAGCACACCACCTGACGGGTTCTTGGCGATCAAATCCTCGCTCATGCGAATGAACTTGACGTAATCGTCGTTGATCCATTTGGGGTTGCGCTCTTTGAGCCGTTCCTTCCCACCCGGCTCCATCTTGTAGGCTTCCATCAACCCCATGATATGGTCGCCCTTGTTGGCGCTTTCACCGGAATATGGCGGGTTGCCGATCACGCACATGATTGGAGACTGGCGCTTCACCTCGTTGGCGCCACGGGCTTCGTCGGCAAGTTGCTGGAAAAACAGGTCCTTGACCTCGCGCTCGGCGGGTTCGAGCGCATTGGTGAGCCAGACCGACAGGCGCGGCGGATTCGTGCTCGGCACATAGCCGCTCTCGGTCAATTGCATGTCGAGCTTCATATGGCACATGGCGTAACTTGCCATTAGCAGCTCGAAGCCGTGCAGGCGCGGCAGTAGGTCTTCCTCGACATAGGCCGACCATTTGCCGGGCGCGCGCGCCTTCACCCGGTCGGCGATCGTCTGCACCGCCTTGGCGAGGAAAGTGCCCGTGCCAGTCGCAGGATCGAGAATCTGGACGCGGTGAACGTCCTTTCTGATCGTGACCGGCTTGCCGTTCTTCGTTTCTCCAGTGTCCCAGTCGACTGTGACCTTGCTTGTGTCTGCCAAGCCGGCATCCAGTCCGAACTCGGTTCTGAGTACATCGTCGACCGCGCGAACGATGAAATCGACAACGGGTTCGGGGGTGTACCAAACGCCGCGCGCCTTGCGTTTTTTCGGATTATAGGCGGCGAGAAAGGTTTCGTAGAAATGGATGAAGGGATCGTTGCGCGCGGTGAAGTGTCCGAACTTTGCGAACAGCGAATGAGGATCACTGGCGCGCAAAACGGCGGCAAGATCGTCCACTACATAGACCAAGCGCTCGGGAATATCGTAGCCGGCAATATATTGGAACAGCCCGCGCAGGAACGGATTCGACTTAGGTAGTTTTTCGAGCGCTTCCCGTCGGCTGAAGGTCTCGAGTGTATCGTCGTGCAGTCGAGCAGCGAACATACCGTAAGTGATCGTTTCGGCATAGATATCTGCAAACTCGCCCGGCGTGAGATTGGGGAGAAGATTGTCCTTGAAGCTGGTAAACTGACGTCCCAGTCCGCTGCGGAAGTCAGCGTCGTCCTCCAGCGCGATGCCGACTTCGTCCTTGATGATCGCCGCCTTGCCCGCCATCATTTCGGCGAGCTTCTGCGCCGAACGGATGCTGATCGGTTTCTGCTGAGCGAACAGTTTGAGCTGGCGCTCGAGTTCGTCGAACTTGTCGGGCAGAGGCTGCAGCCCACCGAGCTGACCCATGAAGTCGGCGATCGAGGTGAGGTGGACAACCTCCTTGTCGCGGATGAACTGGAAATCGACGCCGTTGGTGTAGATCAGATTGGGATAGGCGTTTTCGTAGCGCTTGCGTTGCTCGATCGAATAACCCTTGAGCTTGATGACATCCTTGTCGATGTCCTTTGCCTCGGCCCAGCCGAAGGCGACGCCGTTGCGCTGAAACAGGAAATCGGGCATGCCGCCTTCGGAGCGCTTGGGTTCGTTGATGACTTCGATCGCGGGATCGATCGACTGGAACAGCCCTTCGAGTGCGGCGCGATAGCTGTGCTCGGTCGCGTGGCCGCTGGCGAACTTGTCGCGCACCTGTTCCAGATAACCCGCAATATTCATGGCTTTCCCCTTGTCCACTTCCTGCCCGATGGCGGGGGGCGGGGGCAAGGGGGTTGGTGGGCGGGGTAGCCGAGGGTTCAGGCCGTCAGTCGCCCTTGTCGCCCTGGTTGCGGGGCTTTTTCTTTTTTGCGTGTTGCTTCACGTCCTTCGACAGCGATCTGGACTGGTCGTCGCTGTCGCCCAGCGTGCCGTCGTCGTTGCGCCGTTGATAGCGTTTTTCGTGCGGGGCGATGAGTTCGCGGTCACCGTCGCTGTCTTTCTTCTTTGCCATGATCGGTTCCTTTTGAAGGGTGAAGATCACAAGCATAACGCGACAGCCGGTGCGCGGGTTCCTGCGCTGCGTCCGGTCGCGACCCCTCTCCGCTGCGACTAGTTCGCTCCGCTCACAGTCTCGCTGCCTCTCCCCTGAAGGGGCGAGGGCCAACTTCAGTTCAGCACCCACAGGCCGATCGCGACGACGAGGGCGCCGGCGCTCAGCACGGTGGCGATGGCGCGCAGGTTGATGCTGCCGAACTGGGCGACGTGGTGCGCGTCGAGGCGGGAGAGCACCTTGCAGCTGCGGCGCTCGGCGGCCCAGAAGACGAACACGCCGATGAGGATGAAGGCGGTCGCGACCGCCTTTGGCACCCAGGTCGGCGACATCTCGTCGAACAGGACGTTGAAGCCGACGCCGATGCCGACGCAGGCGAGGCCGGTGCGCATCCAGCCGGCGAAGGTGCGCTCGTTGGCGAGGATCGTGCGGTCCTCGGCAAGGTCGGTGCGCTCGGCGGCGAGTTCCTGTCCGTCCTGGCCGTCGTGATTGTCCATGCGGGGGTAACGGTTGCGGGGGCGTAACGGTTCCCGGACCGGGCGATGCGGCGACGGTGCGACGGCGCGCCGCCCCTCTCCACTTGCCTAGGCAGCAAGCTGCCAAGGCGACGTTGCCTCTCCCCAGCGGGGAGAGGGACGCGAGAACCCATCTGGTAAAAACTTGTTGACATCGTCACGCTGTTAGGGTACATAAGGCGAACATCGAGATAATGCGATTCGCCGGGAGGGCGGGGCGCGGACGGGCCGGGCGGCGACGCTTCGGCCCGTTCGCGTTGCGCCGCCGTCGGCGGGCGCGAGGAAGCGAGGGCGGGGGCCTATGGCGATGGACGAGAGCGAGGCGGCGGACGCGGGCGAGACGGTGATCGAGCCGCAGCGCGACCGGCCGCTGCAAAGGAAGAAGGTGAAGAAGAACGGCTGGACCAAGGAGCGGCGCAAGATCTTCCTGCGGACGCTGGCGGCGACGTGCAACGTGTCGCGATCGGTTGCGGCGGCGGGCAAGTCGATCGGCACCGCCTATCGCCTGCGCCATCGCGACGAGGAATTCGCCGCGCAATGGCAGGCGGCGCTGCTCGTCGGATACGAGCGGCTCGAGGCCGCGCTGCTGCGCCGCGCGATCGAAACGGTCGAGCACGACGCGTTCGCGATGCTCGACGACGAGGAGGACGGCGAGAGCGAGGGCGGCGGGGGCGAGGCCGGCAAGGACAGGAACGAGGCCAGGCGCGGCGACGGCGCGGCGGAGGCGGAGGCGGAGGCGGCGCCGCTGTCGGCGATGTCGGTCGACCAGGCGATCAGCCTGCTGGCGCGGCATCGCGCCACGCTGATCGAGGGGACATTGCGGCCGCGCCGCCCGCATGCGCGGCGCGTGCCGACGGCGGAGGAAACCGACCGCGCGCTGCTCGACCGGCTGGCCAAGATGAAGCGGATGCGCGCGGGGCTGCATGGCGAGGAGTGAGCGCGCGGGCGCGGGCGCGATCGACGCGCTGCTCGCGCTCGACCCCGCCGACCAGGCGCGCGCGCTGCGGTCGCTCAACCTGTCGCAGCGGCGCGAGCTGCTCGAGCGCTGGTACGGATGGGAGCATGACGGCCAGCGCGAGCCGGCGGGCGACTGGCGCGTGTGGCTGATCCGCGCGGGGCGCGGCTTCGGCAAGACGCGCGCCGGCGCCGAGTGGACGAGCGAGATCGCGCGGCGCATGCCGGGCGCGCGGATCGCGCTGGTCGGCGCCAATATGGACGATGCGCGCCGGGTGATGATCGAGGGGCCGAGCGGCCTGATCGCGGTCGCGCGTTCGCACGAGGCGGTGCGATGGCGCAAGGGCGCGGGCGAGCTGACCTTCGCATCGGGCGCGGTGGCGACGCTGTATTCGGCCGAGACGCCCGACATCCTGCGCGGGCCCGAGCATCATGCGGCCTGGTGCGACGAACTCGCCAAATGGCGGCGCGGCGAGGAGGCGTGGGACAATCTGATGCTGGGCCTGCGGCTGGGAACGCGGCCGCGCACGCTGGTGACGACGACGCCGCGACCGGTGGCGCTGATGAAGCGGATCATGGCGCTGCCCGATTGCGTCGAGACGTGCGGGGCGACGCGCGCCAATCCGCATCTGCCCGACAGCTTCGTCGCGGCGATGGCGGCGACCTACGGCGGCACGCGGCTGGGGCGGCAGGAGCTGGGGGGCGAGATGATCGAGGATGTCGAGGGGGCGCTGTGGACGCGCGCGATGATCGAGAAGTGCCGGATCGGTTCAGCCAATGAAGCGGAACGAACCCGCGTCGTCGTCGCGGTCGATCCGCCGGCGAGCGCGGGCGGCGACGCGTGCGGCATCGTCGCCGCCGCGCTGCTCGCCGACGGGCGCATCGCGGTGATCGAGGATGCGAGCGTCGCCGGCCTGTCGCCCGAAGGCTGGGCGCGGGCGGTCGCGGCGTGCGCCGCGCGCCACGCGGCCGACCGCGTCATCGCCGAGGCGAACCAGGGCGGCGACATGGTGCGATCGGTGCTGCATGCGGCGCACGCCGGGCTGGCGGTGCGGCTGGTCCATGCACGCCACGGCAAGAGCGCGCGCGCCGAGCCGGTCGCGGTGCTCTACGAGACCGGGCGCGTCGTCCATGCCGGCGGCTTCGCCGCGCTCGAGGACCAATTGTGCGGCATGCTGACCGGCGGCGGCTATGCCGGGCCGGGGCGATCGCCCGACCGCGCCGACGCGCTCGTCTGGGCGGTGGCCGAGCTGGCGCGCGGCAGCCGCGGCGACGCGCGGGTGCGGCTGGTATGAGCGCCGCGCGGGAGGGCCAGATATTCTGCTTTCGTAACGACTTGAATGCCGTTATTCGGCGTGGCGCGGCGCCCTGTCGGTGCCGCAGCGACGAGCAGCGAGCCAATTCATGCCCAACAGCGAAGCGAATGCCCAGACCCAGGCCACGACGCTGGGCGATGCCGGTTTCGCGCGGCGGCTGGGCGAGGTCGGCGCGCTGCAGGACGGCGGCGACGCGTTCCGCGCGCTCGCCGATTCGATGCCGCAGATGGTGTGGTCGACGCTGCCCGACGGCCACCACGATTATTACAATGCGCGCTGGTACGAATTCACCGGCGCGCCCGAAGGATCGACCGACGGCGAGGGCTGGGCCGACATGTTCCACGAGGACGACCAGGGCGAGGCGTGGAAGCGCTGGAGCCACAGCCTGGCGACGGGCGAGCCGTACGAGGTCGAATACCGGCTGCGCCACCATAGCGGAGACTATCGCTGGGTGCTGGGGCGCGCGTCGCCGATCGTCGATGCCGACGGCAAGATCCTGCGCTGGATGGGGACGTGCACCGACATCGACGAGGCCAAGGCGATATCGCAGCACAACGACGTGCTGAGCCGCGAGCTCAGCCATCGCATCAAGAACATCTTCGCGGTGATATCGGGGCTGATCGGCATGACCGCGCGGGCGAACCCGACGTTCCGCGAGCCGGTCCGCGAGCTGCAGGACCGGATCGCCGCGCTGGGCCGCGCGCACGAGTTCGTCCGGCCGCACAGCGAGCATTCGCGCCCCGAGCTGATCGCGGTGACGCTGCACGGCATGCTCAACGAGATATTCGCGGCCTATCCCGCGTTCGCCGACGGGCGGCTGACGATCGCCGGCGACGATTTCGAGATTTCCAACCGCGGCGCGACGCCGATATCGCTCGTCTTCCACGAGCTGGCGACCAATTCGATGAAATACGGCGCGCTGTCGAACGATGACGGCCGCGTCGCGGTGACGATCGCGTGCGAGGGCGACGCGGTGATCTGCGGCTGGCGCGAAAGCGGCGGTCCCGCGATCGAGCGGCCGCCGACGAGCGAAGGCTTCGGATCGCGGCTGACCGAGCTGGCGGTGCGCCAGCAACTGGGCGGCAGTTTCACGCGCGACTGGCGGCGCGACGGGCTGACGATGGAGATCCGCCTGCGCCGCGAGCGGCTGACCGGCTGAACGCTTGGTTAAACATCCGATAAGGCCGGATAATCGAGAGGCTTTGCGCAGCGCATCATAGCTGTTAAACCGCCGCTCCCGGCGATGCCGTGGATCGTTTGGGCGCGCCTTTGCGCCCGGGGTTGAGGACGGCGCGGATGGGCGACAAGGTCGAAAAATACGAGATCGGCGTCAGCTATGTCGGCGACGACGTCGTCGCCAGCGCGCTGTCGACGCCCGGCGCGATGCAGCGCGGCGGCATCGCCTTCCACGCGCTGTCGGACACGATGCCGCACATGGTGTGGTCGATGCTGCCCGACGGGCGCGTCGATTATTTCAACGACCGCTGGTACGATTTCACCGGCCTGCCGGTCGCGGCCGAGGGGGACGAGGCCGCAGGCGATGCCGGCGCGCAATGGATCGAGGCGATGCATCCCGACGACCGCGAGCGCGCCGGGCGGCTGCTGCGCGAGAGCCTGGCGACGGGCGAGCCGTTCGAGGACGAATATCGCCGCCAGCACCACAAGGGCGGCTATCGCTGGGTGCTGGGGCGGGCGCTGCCGATCGTCAATTCGGACGGCGAGACGCTGCGCTGGATCGGCACCTGCACCGATATCGACGACGCCAAGCGGATCGCCGAACACAACGAGATCCTGAGCCGCGAGCTGAGCCACCGGATCAAGAACATCTTCGCGGTGATATCGGGGCTGATCGGCATGACCGCGCGCGCCAACGAGAGCTTTCGCGGCCTGGCGCGCGACCTGCAGAACCGCATCGCCGCGCTCGGCCGGGCGCACGAGTTCGTCCGCCCGCACGGGCCCGATTCGCGGCCCGAACGGATCGCGGTGACGCTGCACGGCATGCTCGAGCAGATCTTCGCCTCCTATCCCGCCTTCGGCGACGGGCGGCTGACGATCGCGGGCGAGGACATGGAGATCGACAGCCGTGCGGCGACGCCGGTGGCGCTGGTGTTCCACGAGCTGGCGACCAATTCGATGAAATACGGCGCGCTGTCGGTCGATGCCGGCCGCGTCGATATCGCGATCGCCGGCGAGGGCGACGACATGGTGTTTCACTGGCGCGAAAGCGGCGGCCCCGCGGTCGCGGGCGCGCCGAGCGACGAAGGCTTCGGTTCGCGGCTGACCGAGCTGGCGGTGCGCCAGCAACTGGGCGGCGAATTCGAAAAACACTGGCTGCCCGAAGGGCTGGCGATGACGATGCGCGCCAGGCGCGACCGGCTGACCGAATGAGGCCGTCTGAGGATATGCGTGGCGGCGCTCGCCGCGCGGTCAGGCGGCGTGCGAGAAGGGGACGAATCCCGGCGGCGGGGCCGGCGTCGGCGTGATGCGCTTTTTGTGCGCGGCGGCGTAGGCGAGCGCGCGTTCGATCATCGAATAGCCGGCGGGCTTGGTCAGCACGCCGAGCGTGCCGGGGACGCCGGGGCCGAGCTGATCGGGATTGGCGGTGACGAAGATGACCTTGATGCCATATTCGCGCGAAAGCAGCTCGCCGATCATCGGGCCGGTGGCGCCGTCGCACAGATTGACGTCGACGAGCGCATAATCGATCTCGTCCGAGGCGAGGCGCATCGCCGAGGCGGTATCGTCGGCGACGCCGACGCATTCATAGCCGCAATCCTGCAGCGTATCGCACATATCGGCGGCGACGAAACATTCGTCTTCAACTATGAGTACTTTATCGGTCATAACGCTATCGCAGCTTCCCTTGCGAAGTCCCGTTCAGTTGTTGGTCGCTGGACCAATTGACAGGCATGATAATAGTTCCGAACAAAATTCGGGGCAAGACGCGATCGAAATGGCGGACAGGCGCGGGAAGCGGCGGATTTACAGGGTTAGCGGGGGGTTTAACGATCCGCTAATCCCGAGGCGAAAAATATCGTGGAACGAGGGGGCACGGCATGCTGAGCGACACGGTGATGCTGGCCATCGCACAGGCGGTGGCGAAGGGATTCGAGTTCGGCGGGATCGCGGTGATCGTGATCGGAACGCTGGTCGCCTTCTGGGGCGCGCTGCGCACGGTCGCGGCGACGCGCGGGGCGGGCGGCGGTGCGGGCGGGGGCGACAGCGACGTCGTGCCGGCGTTCCGCAAGACGCTGGGGCGATCGATCCTGACCGGGCTCGAGCTGCTCGTCGCGGCCGACATCATCAGGACGGTCGCGGTCGAGCCGACGCTGCGGAGCGTGCTGGTGCTGGGGCTGATCGTGCTGATCCGGACGTTTTTGAGCTTCAGCCTCGAGGTAGAGATTGACGGGCGCTGGCCGTGGCAGGGGAGGCGGGAGTGAGCGTCAAGAAGACCCGAATTATGTATATCGAAGATAAATCGGCTGGTCTTGAAGGTCCCGCTTGGATCGGGCGCGTCACTTACTCAAAGTCTGGTCGGTCACTAACCTACCGGGATCGGACATTCCAAAGTTTGCAGGGATCCGGCTTCAAAGCAAATTACTTCGATATCGCAACGGGTGACCAGTTCTGGATTTCGGGTCCGCGCAAGGATGGTCGCGACCGCCTTTATGAGGGAAGTGCCAAGCCGATCGAGATCGATGCCGACGTAGCAGCAGAATACTGGAATGAGATACGCGCCAAATAACCGGCGCTAGCGCCCAGGCGCGCCCCTCTCCCGACCCTCTCCCCGGCGGGGCGAGGGCTTTGTCATGGAGCATTTACATGAAATTATTCGGCTGGAAGGCCGCGCGGCTGCCCGCGCGGCCGGTTTTGTCGCGGGCGGGGTACGCGGGGGGAATCTCGCGGATCGGGCTTGGCGTGATCGGCGGGGCGGCGGGGTTCGAGGCGGTGCCGCAGGGGTATGAGCGGCAGGTTCGCGAGCTGTATCTCGCCAATGCGGTGGCGCAGCGCGCGGTGCGCGTTGTCGCCGATGCGGTGGGGAGCGTGCCGGTGAAGGTGGATTTGAGCGCAGCCGCCGCGCACCAACCCCTCACCCAGCTTCGACCAGGCAGCGGATCTGCCAAGTCTGCGCAACCCTCTCCCACAAGGGGAGAGGGATTGCTGGCGCTGGTGCGGGCATCGTCGGGTGGGCAGTCGTTGCTCGAGACGCTGGCGGTGCACCTGATGCTGCATGGCAATGGCTATGTGCAATTGCTCGGCGACGGAGAAAGCGGGGTCGGCGAGCTGTATGCGCTGCGGCCCGACCGGGTCAGCGTCGAGGCCGATGCGCGCGGCTGGCCGGCGGCGTATCTCTATCGCGTGGGCCAGTCGGTGACGCGATTGGAGGCCGATGGCGGTCCCGGTGCGCCGCGCATCGTCCATATCCGCTGCACGCATCCGATCGACGACCATTACGGGCTCGGCAGCCTGGGTGCGGCGGCGGGCGCGATGGCGATCCACAATGCCGCGGCGACGTGGAACAAGGCGCTGCTCGACAATGCGGCGCGGCCGTCGGGGGCGCTCGTCTACGACGCTGGCGACGGCGCGGTGCTGGCGCCCGACCAGTTCGCGCGATTGAAGGCCGAGATGGCGGCGGGTTTCGCCGGCGCGGGCAATGCCGGGCGGCCGATGCTGCTCGAAGGCGGGCTCAAATGGCAGGCGATGTCGATGACGCCCGCCGACATGGATTTCGTCGAGCTGAAGGCGCAGGCGGCGCGCGAGATCGCGCTGGCGTTCGGCGTGCCGCCGATGCTGCTCGGCCTGCCCGGCGACGCGACCTACGCCAATTACCGCGAGGCGTCGAAAGCGCTGTGGCGCCAGACGGTGCTGCCGCTGGCGGGCAAGATCCTGGGCGCGCTCGGCGAGGCGCTCGGCGCCAGGCTCGCGGTCGATCTCGACCAGGTCCCGGCGCTCGCCGAGGATCGCGAGCGATTATGGCGGCAGGTCGCGGGGGCCGATTTCCTGAGCAAGGCGGAGAAGCGGAGCCTGGTGGGGCTGGGGTGAGGGGGCGTTTAATGCGCTGAGTCGGGCCAGCCGAGCTGTCCCTACGCGCGGCACCAGCCCGCTCCCCCTCCCGGCCACCCGTAGCGTACAATTTCGTTGGGTGGCCGGGAGGGGGAGCGGGCTGGTGCGGGGTCTGGCGGTAGCCAGAAAAGGAGGTGAGCATGGATCGGGCGGGAATCCTGGCGGCGTTGGTGGCGCAGGCCGAGCGGCCGCCCAATTCGGCGGTGCACGACATGGTGACGCTGCGCGCGGTGATCGAGGAGGCGAGCGAGATGGGGGCGCAGCGCGCGCTGAAAAGCGTCGGCCTGAGCGACAAGGACGCGGGCGAGGATATCGAGCAGCTGCGCGAGCTGCTGGGCGCATGGCGCGCGGCGAAGAAGGGCGCGGTCAAGTCGGCGGTCGAATGGGTCGTGCGCGGGCTGCTGGCACTGTTGCTGCTCGGGCTGGCGGTGCGCTTCGGGCTGGGGGAGCTGGTGTGAGGTTCGCAGGGTACGCGGCGGTGTTCGGGGTGGCCGATCGCGGCGGCGATGTCGTGCGCGCGGGGGCGTTTCGCGATGCCCTGGCCAAGGGCGGCGCGGTGCCGCTGCTGTGGCAGCATCGCGGCGATCGCGCGGTGGGCGAGATCGAGTATCTCGCCGAGGATGCGCGGGGGCTGCGCGTGATCGGGCGGCTGGCGGAGACGCGCGCGGGGCGCGCGGCGGCGGCGATGCTGCGCGCGGGGCGGATCGACGGGCTGTCGTTCGGATACCGGGTGCGCGAGGCGCGGCGGGTCGCGGCGGGGCGCGAACTCGCCGCGCTCGAGCTGATCGAGGTGAGCCTGGTGAGCGTGCCGATGCAGACGCGCGCGCGGGTGCACCGGATCGAGGGGTAGCGGCGGGCGCTGCCCCTCTCCGACTTCGCCCAGGCCGCTGGCGCGGTGCGAGGAAGATCCCAGCTTTCGCCGGGATGACGGAATCTGGATTTGTCGGGCCGTCCTTTGGGGCGGCCTTTTGTTTGGGCGCGGGTTTGGCGCGGATTGAGGAGAGAGTGATGACGGACATGGTGGACATCAAGGCGGGCGACCCGCTCGAGGCGTCGTTCGAGGCGTTCGAGGCGGTGGGGACGGCCGAAGAAGCGGCCGAGGCGCGCAAGGCGGCGCGGCCGATGCTGGGCGATCCGGCGGCGGGCGGGGTCAAGGCGGCGGGGTCGGCGTTTACCGAGCGCTATCTGCGCCGCGGCATCGATGCCGGCGTCGAGATGAAGGCGCTGAACACGCTCGCGGGACCCGAGGGCGGCTATGCGGTGCCGCAGGAGATCGACGCGCGGATCGACGCGCTGCTCAAGGACATTTCGCCGATCCGCGCGCTCGCCAACGTCGTCAGCACGGGCAGCAGCGGCTATCGCAAGCTCGTCGCCACCGGCGGCATGGCGTCGGGCTGGGTCGCCGAGACCGCCGGGCGCGCCGAGACCGATACGCCCGATTTCGCCGAGATCGCACCGCCGATGGGCGAGCTTTACGCCAATCCGGCGGCGAGCCAGGCGATGCTCGACGATGCGATGTTCGACGTCGAGGACTGGCTGGGGCAAGAGATCGCGCGCGAGTTCGCCGCCGCCGAGGGGGCCGCGTTCGTCACCGGATCGGGGATCGACCGGCCCAAGGGGTTCCTGACCTATGCGACCGCCGACGAGGCCGACGGGGTGCGCGCGTTCGGGACGATCGAGCATCTCGCGACCGGGGTCGACGGGGACTTCGGCAGCGGAGCGGACGACCTGATCGACCTCGTCCAGAGCCTGCGCGCGCCGTATCGCCAGGGGGCGGCGTTCGTGATGAACGCGGCGACGCTGGGCGTGATCCGCAAATTGAAGACCGCCGACGGGGCGTTCCTGTTCCAGCCTTCGCTCGCCGAGGGGCGGCCCGACACGCTGCTCGGCTATCGGCTGGTCGAGGCCGAGGCGATGCCCGATATCGCGCCCGACAGCCTGGCGGTCGCGTTCGGCAATTTCACCGCCGGCTATACGATCGCCGACCGCGGCGAGACCGCGATCCTGCGCGATCCCTTCACCAACAAGCCGTTCGTGCATTTCTATGCGACCAAGCGCGTCGGCGGCGCGGTGACCAACAGCGAGGCGATCAAGCTGCTCAAGTTCGGGCTGGCCTAAGCGCGCCCACCCCCCGACCCCCTCCCGCAAGCGGGAGGGGGCACGAGAGCCCGGTCCGTCCGTTCCCCTGGGGCGGGCCGGGTTTCCATTTCGCGCGCGCTGGCGCGTGCCAATCGGAGGACCCGGATATGGGCGTGTTCGCCAAGGATCCCGCCCGCGTGGTGGGCGCAACCGTGATCGACGAGCCAGGCGCGCCGCCGCTGGCGCTGGTCGAAGCGAAGGACTGGCTGCGGATCGCCGGCGCCGGCGAGGACGCGACGATCGCCGCGCTGATCGCGGCGGCGGGCGCGATGTGCGAGAGCTTTACCGGCCAGCTGCTGATCGAGCGCGGCTGCAGCACCGCAATCGCGGGCGGCGGCTGGCAGCGGCTCGGCGCGACGCCGGTGCGCGCGATCGAGAGCGTCGAGACGATGGCGGGCGCGGCGGTCGCGAGCACGGGCTACGACGCCGATATCGACATTGCCGGCGACGGCTGGGTGCGGATCAAGGGCAGCGGCCCGGCGCAGGTGCGCTATCGCGCCGGGCTGGCGGTCGCGGCCGCGGGCGTCCCCGACGGGCTGCGCCAGGGATTGCTGCGGATGGTCGCGCATCTCTATGCCACGCGCGGCGGAGGATCGAGCGATGGCGGCAATGAGGCGCCGCCGGCGGCGGTGACCGCCTTGTGGCGGCCGTGGCGGCGGCTGCGGCTGTGAGCGGCGGAATCGATCGCGCCGCGCTGGTCGCGCGCGCCGAGCGCGCGGCCGCCGCGCGGGTCGAGCGGCGCGTCGCCGGGCTTGCCGCGGCGATCGGCGCCGAGCATCCGGCGCTCCGCGTCGAGCGCGAGCTGGGCGCGCTGCGGATCAGCGGGCGCGGGCTGGGGCGGGCGATGGCGCGCGATGCGCGGCTGCGGCTGCCCGAGCTGATGCTGGGCGATGGCGGGGAGGGAGCGCGATGACCGCGCCGGCCTTCGAAGCGGTCGTGCGCGGGCGGCTGATCGCCGCGCTGCGCGCCGACGCGGCGCTGGGCGCGGCGATCAACGGCGTGTTCGAGCCCGGCGAGCCGGGGCTGACGCCGCCTTATGCGATCGCCGGGCCGGTCGGGGCGGGCGACTGGGGGACCAAGGATTGCGCGGGGCGCGAGCTGACGCTGACGCTGAGCGCGGTCAGCGCCGAGCGCGGCGGCGACGAGGCGGCGCAACTGGGGGGGCTGCTGAGCGCGGCGGCGCTGGGCATCGCGCGCGACGGCGACGGCGTGACGATCGCGACGATCCGGCTGCGCAAGTCGCTGCTGCGGCGGACGCGGGCGGGAGACTGGGAAGTGGTGATCGACCTGCGGGTGCGCGCGCTGGCCCTGCCGTGAGGCGCGCGCGCGGCGTCAGCGGCGGCCGGGGCGGGCATTGTCCTTGAAATAATCGCCGTATTCGGCGGTGAACTTGTCGCGCCAATAGGCGATTTCGTCGGCGGCGGATTCGTCGGCGTCCTTTTGCGCGATGCCGGCGCCGCGATCGGCGCGGACCATCGCGGCGCGATAGGCGGCCTCCTGATCGGTGCATTTGGTCTTGAGCGCGGCGGCAAAGGCGTCGGGTTGGACCCGGTCGTCGAGCGCGGAAACGAGTTCGTCCTCGAGACAGTCGACGAACGCGCGCTGTGGCGCGGCGGTCGGCGACGCCTGGGCGGCGAGCGCGAGGACGAGAGCGGAAATCAGCATGGCGAGTCCCCCGTACGGAAGGTTTCGGCAAGGCAATCCAACACCAAAGGAGATTATCACATGGCCATCGAAAGCGGTAGTGCCTTCCTGCTCAAGGTCGGCGACGGCGGCGCGCCGCCGCAATATGCCACGATCGCCGGGCTGCGCACGACGCAGCTGTCGATCAACGGCGAGGGCGTCAACGTGACGACCAAGGATTCGGGCGGCTGGCGCGAATTGCTGTCGGGCGCTGGGGTGCGGTCGGTCAGCGTGTCGGGCGCGGGGATCTTCACCGGATCGGCCGCCGAGGGGCGGATCAAGGGCCATGCTTTGAGCGGCCTGATCGACGATTACGAGCTGAGCTTCGAGGGCGGCGAGCGGATGCAGGGGCGGTTCCTGATCACGCGGCTCGATTATGCCGGCGATTACAATGGCGAGCGCAATTATACGCTGAGCCTGGAGTCGAGCGGGCCGGTGGCGAGCCTGTGAGCGGGCCGGCGAACGCGGCGCGCGGCGAGGCGGACTTCGAGGTCGCCGGGACGGCGTACGTGCTGCGACCGAGCTTTGCCGCGCTGGTTGCGGCCGAGGCCGAGCTGGGACCGCTGTTCGCGCTGGTCGAGCGCGCGGCGGCGGGCGGGCTGACGCTCGCCGAGACCGCGAGCCTGATCTGGCATTGCATCGACGCGCCGCCCGACGCGCTGACCAGGGACGATGTCGGCGAGGCGATCGCGGCGCGCGGGCTGGCGGCGACGAGCCCGGTGCTGCGGACGATCCTGTCGCAGATCCTGCAGGGGCGGTGACCACCCCTCCACCGCCTTGCGGCGGTCCCCCTCCCCGTTCCGGGGAGGAATTTGCCGCCGCCGCCGCGCGGCTGGCGGGGGCGGCCTGCTGGGCGTTGCACTGGACCCCGGACGAATTCTGGCGCGCGACGCCGGGCGAGCTGGCGGCGATCCTGGCGGCGGCGAGCGGGGGCGATGGCGCCGGCGCCGGCGCGGTGACGCGCGCGAGAATCGAAACTTTGCAGGAGCGTTATCCCGATGGATGAGGAGATCGAGACGCTGGTGATCGGCGTGCGCGCCGATACCAGCGGCTTTTCGCGCGATATCGCGTCGATGCGCGCCGAGCTCGAGGGGCCGCTCGCGCACGGGCTCGAGCGCGCCGGGCGGGCATTGGAGAGCGCGCTGACGCGCGCGATCGTGACGGGCAAGTTCGGGTTCGAGGACCTGCGCCGGGTGGCATTGTCGGTGCTCGCCGATATCGCGCGCCAGGCGGTCGCGGCGGGGCTCGACGCGCTGCTCGGGCGCGGCGGCGGCGCGGCGGGCGGGGGCGGCGGCGCGGGCGGATTGCTCGCCGGGCTGCTCGGCCTGCCGGGCCGCGCGACGGGCGGGCCGGTGAGCGGCGGGCGCGGCTATATCGTCGGCGAGCGCGGGCCCGAACTGTTCGTGCCCACGGCGGCGGGGCGGATCGAGGCGGCGGGCGGCGGGGTCGGCGCGGTGCGCGACGTGCGCATCACGGTCAACGTCCATGGCGGGCAGGGCGCGAGCCCCGAACGCATGGCGCGGTCGGGACGCCAGGTCGCGCGCGCGGTGCGCAGCGCGCTGATCGAGGCGGGGTGAGGCAGGCCGGGTCGCGCGGCGCGCCCCTCTCCACTTCGCTGGGGCAGCAAGCTGCCAAGCTCCGTTGCCTCTCCCCGAACGGGGAGAGGGGAAAGGCAGATCATCATGGCCTATCATCTGGTCGCGCGTGAGGATGCGCCGCCGGCGCATCGCGATGCGGCGTGGGTGAAGCGGTTCGATCCGCGATACTGGTGCGTCGATTTTCCGCGGCCGATGCTGGCGGCGGCCTGCGTGAGCGGGGCGCATGGCCTGCGCGTCGATGCGGTGTTTTACGACAAGGGCGATCTCGCCGGGATCATCTGGGAGGCGGCCGATACGCGCTCGCATCCCTTGCTCGCCTATGCGACGAGCCGCGAGTTTTCGCGCTGCGTGCTGTCGTTCCGCTGGCGGTCGGGCGGGGTCAAGCCGCTCGACGCGCTGCACGGGCCGACGCTGACGATCGAGGGGCGCGACGCGGCGGGCGATCCGCGCGCCTGGTATGTGCGGCTGTGGAACTATGCGGTCGGCACCCCCGAGGACGCGCGGGTGACGATCGACTTCGCCGCGCTCGACGGCGGCTTCCTGCTGCCGGGCGAGGCCGACCCGGTGTGGGCGGGCGATATCGACCGCATGTTCATCTCGCTGGTGCCGCCGGGCTATGACGGCAGCGCGGGGGCGCTGGCGGCGGCGCAGACGGGCTGGGCCGAGCTGAGCGAGATCGCGTGCGACGGGTCGGGATCGGTGCTCGCGATCGGCGATGCGATGCCGGCGCCGCACGGGCTGGGCATGGCGACGGGCTATGACGATCTCTACAACCTGACGCCGCAGCGCGTCGTCGAGCAGATCGTGCGGCTCGGCTATCGCGGCGACGTGCTGCATTATGTCGGGATGAGCCATTATCCCGCGCTGGCGAACGACGGGCGAGTCGATCCCCTGGGGGCGATCGCGGCGCCGTGCCGCGCCTGGCACGCGGCCTTTGCGATCGCCTGCGCCGAACGCGGGCTGGGGCTGATCTGGTCGCTGAGCTACGAGCTGTTCGACGCTTATTGTCCCGCCGCGTGGAAGCAGCGCAGCGCATCGGGCGCGCCCGCGCTGACCGGCTGGGAGCCGCCGTCGACGCTGCTGTCGCCGGCGAACCAGGCGGCGATGCTCTATCTGCAGCGCGTCGCGCGCGGCTTTCTGAGCATCGGTGCGGCGGCGGGGCTGGCGCCGCAATTCCAGGTCGGCGAGCCGTGGTGGTGGGTGATGCCCGCGGACGGCGCGGGCAACCGCGAAATCTGCCTCTACGACGATGCGGCGCGCGGGGCGCTGGGCCCGCTGTCGGTGCCGATCGCGACGATCGACGGCGCCAGGAGCGCCGCCGAGATCGCGATGCTCGATGCTGCGGGCGCGTTGCTCGCGACATCGACGGCGACGCTATGCGCCATCCTGAGGCAGAAATATCCCGACGTCGTGTGCCACCTGCTCGTCTATCTGCCGACGCTGCTCGACCGCGCGGCGCCCGAGCTGGTGCGCGCCAACCTGCCGACCGGCTGGGCCGACCCGGCGTTCGACGTCCTCCAGATCGAGGATTACGACTGGGTGACGGCGGGGCGGCGCGGCGAGAGCGCGCGCGGCCTCGCGGCGGCGACGGCGCGGCTCGGCTATCCGGTCGCGCGCCAGCATTATCTCGCGGGCTTCGTGCTCGCCGCCGAGGACGCGCAGCAGTGGCACGCGATCGAGGCCGCGGCGGTGGCGGCGCGGGCGCGCGGGGTGGCGGCGAGCTATGTCTGGGCGCTGCCGCAGGTGCTGCGCGACGGCTTCACGCATTTTGCGACAGGAGAGGATATGCACGGATTCGATGCGGTCGATTTCCCGATCGCGATCGGCCGCGAGGCCGAGGCGGTGACCGAGTTTTCCGCCGACATCGTCGAGACCGGATCGGGCCATGAGCAGCGCGTGCTGCACTGGGCCGATGCGCGGATGCGCTACGATGCCGGGCCGGGGGTGCGATCTGAGGCCGATGTCGCCGCGCTGATCGATTTCTTTCGCGCGCGGCGCGGGCCGGTGCGCGGTTTTCGCTTTCGCGATCCGTTCGACCATGCCGGCGCGGGCGAGGACATCGGCAGCGGCGACGGCGCCGAGACGCGCTTTGCGCTGGTCAAACATTATCGCGGCGGCGGCGAGCGGGACGACGCGCAGGCGCGGCGCATCGCGCTGCCGGTGGCGGGCACCGTGCGCGTCTATCTGGACGGCGTCGAGCAGGCCGAGGGCTGGGCGGTCGAGCCGGGCGGGTGGATCGCGTTCGACGAGGCGCCCGGCGCGGGGGTCGCGATCGCGGCGGACTTCACCTTCGACGTGCCGGTGCGCTTTGCCGAGGAGCGGCTGGCGGTGAGCCGCGCGACGTTCCTCGCCGGCGAGATCGCGAGCGTGCCGCTGGTCGAGGTGCGGACGCTATGAGGACGATGTCGGCGCA